>Ga0210394_10001343_pt1 | contig 40217 bp, 35 predicted proteins | sample IncBWC12MmetaG_FD_160121 | JGI IMG/M metagenome (GOLD analysis project Ga0210394, IMG submission 160121) | Forest soil microbial communities from Barre Woods Harvard Forest LTER site, Petersham, Massachusetts, United States - Inc-BW-C-12-M | ecosystem: Environmental > Terrestrial > Soil >... | reverse complement strand
CCCGGACGACAATTCGCGATCCGCTTGCTCAGTCCGCGGGCAAACACCGCGTCTGCAGGTATTTGACGCGCGTGCACCGGCATTAGGCTCAGCCTGAGCGAGAATTTAAGTGACTTCCATTCGGGCCCGGACAATTGCGCTTATCGCCGTTCTTCTGAGCGGCGCGCCGGCGCCGTTACCTTAACTCGGAACGTCAAAAGCCACGAAGGTCGAGTGGTCGACGAAGGGCCGCTTTGCGCCAGAAGCGGCCGCTCGCTCGGGACGAGCGGACGCACATCTCCCGGCGCAAGGCCATCAGATGCTGGCCACGAAGACCAAGGCTCAAATGGTTCCGCCGAGCGCGAGCTTCCATGGTTCGATGTGGGATAATGCGACGAACTCGCGTCGAACTGCGCAGGTCATTTCCTCGCGGTAGCGGCCGGCCAAGCGCGCGATCAAAGCCAGCTGCGCGTATCGGTGGACCCGTGGTTCGCGCGTGTTGGCAATCCACTATCTCAATCAGGAGGCGACGTCGCGTGGCGCACGCATGCTGCGCACCGCGCTTAGCCCGGCGATCGCGCTCTGGCTTGAAGACGCCTCCGTCGTCGAGGTCATGCTTGGCCTGACGGCCGGCGGACCGTTAGAATGAAAATCCGGCAGATTCAAAAAGTTCCTGATTTCATTGGGTAAAACCTGGCTGGCGACGCAGTGCAGATCGCACCTGTCTCCGAGCGAATTCCCTGCAAACAGGGAATTTTACAGGGAATTCTGTGGTTTCGGGCCTCTGAAAGCGAATTTCGTAGCAAGAAATCGTTGCGCCGCAGCGACATCTTGTGCAATTCCCTGCGCAAATTAACAGGGAAAGTATTTCGAGGAACAGGGATTCTTCAAACCGAAACAGGGAAAATAGCCAAGAGATCGCGAACATGGCATTTGCCGTCTAGACTACGCCTGCTCTCGCCCGTCAATCCAGAAACAGACGCCAAAAGCGGGTTCCCTTTCACAATCCAGGCCCCGAGGAGAGCATCGACGCTTCTCCTTCTGATGCTTGAAGCCGTTACCGCGGACCTCGTACTCGCCATCAGCCTGAAGCGCGGCACCCAAAATTCTTCAGCTATCCACAAGCTGGGCCGGCCGATTACCCCATCTTTGGCTGTCTCTGGGAGACAGCGGACATTCGCTGACCAGCCCTGATGGCGTGGCGTAAGCAGATTTGCGCTCGCTTTGGAGATGGTCAATTCCGAACTGCCTTTGCCGAGCCGTTGCAGCGGCCTGCTAGGAGACCGCCGAGTTCGCTTCGAGCCAAGTGGCAATATTGACCGCAGCATCTGCATAGAAAGTGCGATAGAGGTCCTCGGTGACGTAACCGATGTGAGGCGTCGCAAGGATGTTTTCCAGCTTCCGGTAGGGGTGATTGGGAGGCAGCGGCTCCACATCGAATACATCGACCGCTGCTCCGGCGATCCTGCGCGCCTGCAGCGCCTCGATCAGGGCCGCCTCATCGACGATCGGACCCCGCGATGTATTCACGAACCTGGCCGTCGGCTTCATCAGGGCGAACTCAGGCGCGCCGATCAGGCCTCTGGTGCGACCGCTCAGGACGAGATGGACCGTGACGACATCGGCCTCGCGGAACAGTGTCTGCTTGCCGACGAGAGTGCCGCCGGCAGCGCTGGCCTTCTCCTCGGTCAGGTTCTGGCTCCAGGCGATCACCTTCATGCCGAAGGCGAGGCCGATGCGCGCGACCTCTTTTCCGATGTTGCCTAACCCGACGACGCCAAGACTTTTGCCTCGCAGGTTCGAGCCGAGGCTCGTCTGCCACCCACCTGCCTTCACCGAAGCGGCTTCCCGGTCGATGCCCCGCATGCTCGCCAGGATCAGCGACCAGGCGAACTCGATGGTCGGAGTGGAATCGTAGCCCGTCGCGGTGACGGCGACGCCGAGATCGGTCGCGGTCTGTCTGTCGATGGAGGCGTTTCGCGGTCCTGTCGAAGCTATCAGCTTCAGGTTCGGCAGCTGTTGCAGGATCTCCCTTGTAAGCGGGGTGCGTTCGCGCATGACGCATACCACGTCGAACGGCCGCAAGCGCTCGACCACTGCCGAGGGGTCGGCAACGTGGTCGTTGAACACGGTGATCTCGGCGTGACGCCGGACGCCCGACCAGTCGGCGAGCCGCAGCGCGACGTTCTGGTAGTCGTCGAGGATTGCAACGTTCATCGGTACCCTCCGTTAGCGTTCGGCGACAAAGAATTCGGCCAGAACTCCAGCTACCGCTTCGGGTCATTTTTCATCGGAATGTGGCCGGCCGACTTGATCCGAACCAGCACTGTTTCCGGGATCTCGCGCGCGCAGCGTTCGGCACAATCGACCGTCTGAAATGAGGCATCCTCGCCCAACACCAAGAGCTTCAGCGTCCTGGATTGGACCAGGGCCCGGCAGCAGCGCCTGAGTATAGCGGTTTTGCACCGCGCCCGCGAGCGTCAGCCAGGATCGAGCGACCCCGGGGGCCGGTCCACGGATCGAGATATTCCGCAATCTCCGCCTCGCTTGCCGGACGTCCGAGCGCCTTCACGACGGACACGCGACGCGCGGCGAAAACATCGTCCCTCGTCGTCGCAGCGGCCACGGGCGGATCTCGGAAGCGAGCGACGCTCGATTGGAATCGGCCCCATGACTCCGATAGATCCGATCCCCGCCGCAGCTTCGCTGCTATGCCCAGCACGATCATCATCAGCGTGGAGCAAAAGGCAACTACGGCGGCCCATCCCCCTTCACGCCAGAACCATCCGCCTAGAGACCCGAGAATGCTCGATCCGAGATAATACGAAAGCAGATACAGCGAGGCTGCGTGACTTTTGTTGCGACTCGCGAGGCGGCCTACCCATCCGCTCGCGACCGAATGCACCATGAAGAACCCAACCGTGATCACGACGATGCCGGCAATGACGGACGTCAACGAATGCAGCAACGTAAGCGCGAGTCCCGACATCGTCACGAGCGAGCCAGCGACCACAACGGAGGTTCGCCCCAAGCGGTCTGCAAGGGCGCCAGCAGCGGAAGATGCGAACATCCCGAACACGTAAGACAGGAAGATCAGCCCGATCTGCGTCTGATTCAGCCTATATGGAGGAGCAAGTAGCCGAAAGCCAGCGTAGTTATAGATCGTCACGAAGGCTCCCATCACAAAGAAAGCTATCGCGAACAGGAAAGGTAATTCCCGCTGACGAAGGTGCCCGCCCCAAGCATCGAGATGGAGCCGCAGGTTGAGGGCAGAACGCCGGACAAAATTTCGCGACTGGGGAAGCAGTAACAGGAAGCTGACGGCAACCAGAAGGTCCACGAGGGCCATGGTTGCGAGCGCGGTACGCCATGATGAGAGATGCGTGAGTGCGCCGATGGCGACCCGACCGATCATCCCGCCAAATGCCGTTCCGCCGACGTATAGTCCCATCGCGCGACCGAGGCGATCCGGAGGGATCTCCTCGGAAAGATAGGCCATGGCGACCGCAGGCACGCCGCCCAGGACCAGCCCCTCTAGCGATCTGACGACGAGCAGGACCTCCCAGGTTGGCGCGACCGAGGAGACGAGGTTCAGGAGCGCTGCGCCGCATATCGATGCGAACATTAACCCACGTCGTCCCCACGTCTCCGAAAGCGCCCCTACGCAAAGAATAGATACGGCCAGACAACCTGTCGTGAGCGAAAGCGCGAGCGAACTCGTCGCGGGATCCACCCCAAATTCCACCGTGAACTCCGGAAGCAGCGGTTGCGCACTGTAGATCAGCGAAAAGGTTGCAAAACCGGCCATGAAAAGGGCGAGACTAATTCGCGCCATCGCGAGCGCCGGGTGAGCGCCCCCCTCCTCGCATCTCATCCCCCGGGCCTTGAGTTCCCGGCTGGCCAATGGCTTGGCTGGAAAAAACAGTGCTCACGCTAATTCGCCCGCAAGTAGACCTGGCGATTTAAATGTGCAGGTCGAAGTTGTTGTCGCGCACGCCGCTGCGAATGTGGACCACCTCGGCATGCGAACGTCACGGTTCGTTGATGCGAAGGCGCCGACCTCATCTCGAAGGTCAGCGGTCATCACGGATCCCTTCTAGCATCGACATCGCGACCGTTGAGCCGGTGGTGTGTTGGCCAACGCGCGGCAGTTTCCTGGAGAGCGACTGCACAACCGTGTAGAAGGTGGGTGTGAACAGCAAACCGAACACAGTGACACCGAGCATCCCGAAAAACACGGCCGTTCCCAGGGATTGGCGCATTTCCGCGCCGGCGCCGGTTGCGATCGCAAGCGGCACCACACCGAGGATGAAGGCCAGAGACGTCATCAGGATCGGACGCAGACGGGTCCGGGCGGCGCGTACCGCCGCATCTTCGACGGAGGCGCCTTCATCCTGTGACTGCTTGGCGAATTCCACGATCAAGATTGCATTCTTCGAGGCCAGCGCCACCAGAACGACGAATCCGATTTGAGCTAGAATGTCGACGCTCATGCCACGCAGCAGCAGTCCGGACACGGCCGCCAGCAGACACATCGGCACGATCAGGATTACCGAAAGCGGCTGGCTCCAGCTTTCGTATTGCGCCGCCAGCACCATGAAGACAAGGAGCACGGAGGCGCCGAATATAAGGAGGGTCGAGTTTCCCGCCTGTTTCTGTTCGTAGGCAAGGTCGGTCCATTCAAATCCGACGCCCTGGGGAAGTCGCTGCGCAGCCAATTCCTCCATCGCCGCAAGCGCTGTCCCGCTCGAAACACCGGGAGCCGCGCTGCCCTGTACCTCGGCCGCCGGAAATTGGTTGTAGCGGGGCAGCCGATAGGGCCCCGATACGTCGCGAAAGCGCGCGACGGATCCGACCGGCACCATCTGACCCGCGTCGTTGCGCGTCTTGAACCGGGCGATGTCCGCAGCCGTCATCCGAAAGCGGTCGTCGGCCTGCGCAATGACCTGATAGGTCCGCCCGAGGTAATTGAAGTCATTGATGTAGGCCGACCCAAGATAGACCTGCATCGCTTCGAACACACGCTCGGGCGGCACACCGAGCTTAGCCGCTTTCACGCGATCGATGTCGGCGTAGATGTTTGGCGTGGCACCGCTAAAAGGAGTGAATACGCCTTTCAGGCGCGGATCTGCATTCGCCGCCGCGACAAGATCCCGGGTGGCCGCCTCCAGGACTGCAGTACCCACATTGGCCCTGTCCTCAAGCATCATCTTGAAACCGCCCGCACCGCCGATGCCGTTCACCGGCGGCGGTTCGACCGTGACGATGAAGGCGTCCTCGATCCCGGCGAGTCGCTGATTAATGGTCGCCAGAATGGCCTTGGCCGTCTGGCCCCTCGGCTCCCGTTCCTGGAATGAATTGAAGACTGAAAAGATCGCGCCCTGGTTCGGGGCGAGTGTGAACGTCGCGCCGTCAAGACCGGCGAAGGCAGCTGTCGAGAAGACGCCCGGAATCGACGTCAGGATATCGTTCACCTTCCGCGTCACTTCGTCGGTTCGCGTCAATGAGGAGCCCGGCGGGAGTTGCAGAACGGTAATGAGATAGCCTTGATCGAGGTCAGGAATGAAACCCGTCGGCGCGCGGCTGAACTGCCAGGCCGTCAACCCGGTCAGTCCGGCATAGGCGGCGATTACGACGACGCTTGAGCGAATCAGGCGGCCAGTCAGCCTGCCGAACCGCTGCGACAGCCATTCGAAGCTACGGTTAAAGGCGAAGAAGAATCCCAGAATCGGTTGCGTCAGAAGGAAGTGGCGCTGAGAGGCATGGTGCGTTTCATGCGGCCGCAGCAGCACGCCACAAAGCGCCGGACTGAGCGTCAATGAAACGAAGCACGAGATCAGCGTGGAAGCCGTGATCGTCACGGCGAACTGCCGAAAGAACTCCCCCGAAATGCCGGAAATGAACGCCGACGGGATGAAAACGGCGCAGAGCGTCAACGCGATCGCAATCAGCGCACCGCCAACTTCGTCCATCGTCTTGCGCGCTGCCTCGCGCGGCGAGAGGCCAAACCTGAGGTTACGTTCCACATTTTCGACCACGACGATCGCGTCATCCACCACGATACCGACGGCCAACACCAGGCCAAACAACGACAGGCTGTTAAGCGAGAAACCAAGCCCGGCGAGAACTGCAAAGGTGCCGACCAATGAAACAGGGATAGCGACGATCGGGATGATCGAAGCCCGCCATGTCTGCAAGAACAGGATGACAACGAGCACCACCAAAAGCACCGCGCCGATGATGGCCACCACGACCTCGTGCACGGACTGGCTGATGAACACCGTCCCATCATACTGATTCATGTAGGCGACGCCGGGCGGGAACTCCTTCGACAACTCGGCCATGGTCGTCCGGATCGCACGCCCGGTGGCCAGTTCGTTCGAGCCGGGCCGGCGGTAGATCAGGATCGGAACGGAGCGCTCGTGGTCCTTGTAGCCGTTGGCGCCATAGTCCACAGCCCCGAGTTCTACGCGGCCCACATCACGCACCCGGGTGACGCGGCCTTCATTATCAGATTTGATGATGATGTCGGCAAATTGAGAAGGATCGGTAAGGCGACCGAGCGCCTTGACGTTGATTTGGAAGGCACTCGGATTTGCCACCGGGGGCTCTGCCAGAACGCCTGCTGACACTTGCGCGTTTTGTGTTCGCAGCGCCGCAACCACATCACCGGCCGTGAGGTTGTGAGACGCGATTTTATCCGGATCGAGCCATATACGCATGGCGTAGTCACGCGCACCGAACGTCTGGACGTCGCCCACACCATCTAAACGGGCGATCGCGTCCTTGATATGCAACGTCGCATAATTCGAGAGATAGAGCTGATCGCGCGATCCGTCCGGCGAGTAGAGATGCGGAACGATTACATAATCGCTCGCAACCTTCTTGACGGTGACGCCGAGCTGCTGGACGGTTTGTGGAAGACGTGGCTGCGCGATGAGCACGCGGCTTTGCGTTAGCACAAGAGCCGTGTTGAGGTCGGTCCCTAGTCTGAAGTTCAGCGTCAGCGTGAGTTTCCCATCGCCCGTCGACTGGCTCGAGAAGTATTGCAGATTTTCGATGCCGTTGATTTGCTGCTCGAGCGGCGTCGCCACGGTCTCACTGACTACGTCGGCCGACGCACCGGGATAGGTAGCGGTGACCTGAAGCGTGGGCGGCGCGACTTCGGGATACTGGGCAACCGCCAATGTGAAATAAGCGAAGGCGCCCAAGATTGTGATCAAGAGGGATAGGACGCCGGCGAAGATCGGACGATCAATGAAGAAATGTGATACGCGCATAGCGGGGCCCTCAGTTCTTTGTCGTACGGGAAAGAGGCGCCAAATGTGCCTCAACCTTGAGGCCGGGGCGCAATCGCATCAGGCCGTTGATAACAACGCGGTCCGTTGACAGCAGGCCGCGCGTGATCACGCGCATTCCGTTGTCTTCAAGCGCGCCGGTCTCGACCTGCTTGGGAACGACAGTGCCATCGTTCTGCACCACCATCAGCGTCTTGCCGGATTGGTCGGTCAACTGAGCTGAATCGGGTATGAGCAGCGCCGGCTGGGCGAGCGATACTGGCAACCGAACCCTAGCGAACTGGCCTGGCATGATGGTCAGGTCGGGATTGGAGAGAGTCGCTCGCGCGTGCAGCGTTCCGCTGCCACGGTCGATCTGGTTGTCCAAAAAGTTCAATTCGCCGGTACGGCTCCAAGCTTGCTCACCATCCAAACTGATCTGAACAGTGGTCTTTGCCTCCGCGGGCTGGCCGACGCTCGAATGCCGGTACGCAACGTAATCTGCCTCGCTCATATCGAAATCGAGATAGATGGGATCGAGTGAGACAATGGAAGTAAGAGCCGTGGGATCGGACTTGCCTCCGCTGACCAGACTTCCGACGGAAACGCGGCGCATGCTCACGCGGCCGCCAAACGGCGCGACGATGCGGGTAAATTCCAAATTGAGTTGGGCGGATCGGATGGCCGCTTCGGCCGTTTGGACAGCCGCCGCAGCAGCACGCTGGGTCTGTGCGCGCTGATCCAGAAGCTCATCGGTTGCAAACTGCTCTCGGTTCAGGCGAGCGGTGCGGGCGACTTGCTTATCTGCCAAGTCCAAAGCGGCGGCGGCTGTCTCACGTTGCGCGGTCGCCTGTTGCAACTGGATTTCATATGGACGCGGGTCGATGACAAAGAGCAAATCGCCCTTGCGGACAATTTGGCCATCGCGGAAATGGATTTCGGTCAGGTAGCCGCTGACTTGAGCGCGCAACCCGACCTGATTTACAGCGGAAAACTGTCCCGTAAGCTCAGTTCGATTCGTGACGTTTTCCCGAAGCGGGAGCGCCACGGTTACGACCGGAGGCGACGGCGGAACGGTTCCCTGTTCGGGCATCGCCGTATGCGCGCTAAGACCCCAGACGCCGGCGCCCGCGAGTATGGCGCCGGCCGCGGCCGCCACGTACCAATTCCGCCGAGTCCGACGGCCCATCGAACCTCGCGGCACGCTCGGCGCATCCCGAAGATCTCCGGCTTTGCCGATGTCGGAACGGGTCAGAGGGACGGGCTCGATTTCCTGAGGTAACACGGTGTGACGATCGTCCGACATGAGGGGCTCCTTGCATGCCCCTCTAGTTAATCGATCCATAATTTCGTAAAATCCCGAGCTTGGTCGCTTCAGTTATTCCGCAGGGTCCTAAATGGCTTCGATACTTGAGAAGACGACGGGACTGGTCGCGTTTGTCAGGACTGTCGATGCGGGCTCCTTCAGCGCCGCCAGCAGGCTCATCGGCTCCAGCCAATCCGCTGTCTCGAAAAGTGTCGCGCGATTGGAACACCGACTGGGCGTGCGGTTGATCCAACGGTCGACGCGAACACTCAGTTTGACCACGGAGGGACAAGCCTATTATGAGCGAGTTGCCCCACTGTTACGCGCCATTGAGGATGCGGAAGACGTGGTCCAGGCAGCCTCGGAAGCCAAAGGATTGCTTCGAGTGTCCGCCCCGCAGGAATTCGGGCGAATGCTCATTGCGACGTGGGCTCCGGAATTCCTGGCGCGCCATCCCGGCGTGAAACTTGAATTGAATGTCACGGACCGAAACGTCGACGTCATACGGGAAGGCTACGACCTAGCGGTCCGAATGGGCCTGCTGCGGGACACAGAACTGATCAGCCGCAAGTTGGCTGACCTCCACTGGATTCTCGTCGCCTCGCCTGCCTATCTTGAACGACGCGGACATCCCGAGACTGTCGAGGATCTTCGTTCGCATTCCTGCCTGCGCTATTTGACTTCCGGACGGCCATGGCCTTTCGCTTTCGCCGATGGACAGAGCGTGATCCCGGACGGGCCATTCGATACGGACGATAGCGGCTCGATCCGCCAGGCGGCGCTCAACGCAGCCGGAATCGCCTACCAGCTTCGAATGACTGTTACCGATTTTCTGGCTGACGGCCGCCTAGTGGAAGTGCTTCCTCACCTCGCGATGCCTGCTCTGCCCGCCTATGCGCTCCATGCCTTCGGTCGCCAATTGCCGATCCGCGGTCGTCTGTTCATTAACTTCATGATCGAGAAACTCAGCCGTCTTGATTTATGAACGGCACCAATCCTTTAGGACGGCAAGGAATAGCTGCTGTTCCCCATCACGCGATAGCGCACCGGCAAGCCGCCCCTTAATAGACCTGCAGACTGAATACATAGTCCCATGCCGATCCACGGCGATTCGTCGCCGGACAGGTTCTCTACGTTTGCGGCGGCGTGACTGTAGACGGCGCTGGCGAGTAACGAGTTAACAATTCACAGAAATTCGGATCACTCATTGGAGCTACAGAATGCAATTCGACTTCGCCGTCATCCGACCGCAGCTGCGTTACAAGCTGCTCAGCTCCACCGTGACACCGCGACCGATTGCTTGGGTCTCGACGCTGAACTCGGACGGCCAGCAGCCGAACGCGGCGCCGTTCTCGTTGTTCAACGTGTTCGGCGAGGACCCTCCGGTTGTCGCCTTCGCCATCCTAAGCCGCTCGCTGGATGATCGGAAAGACACGGGAAACAACATCCGACAACATGGAGAGTTTGTCGTCAACCTCACAGTGAGGATAATCTCGATCGGATGAACATTACCGCGATTGACTTCGAGCCCGGAGCGAGCGAATTCATTGAGGCGGGGCTTACGCCACTGCCGTCACTAAAACTTAGGACGCCTCGCATCGCCGAGAGCCATGTCTCCCTCGAATGTCGTTTGATGCAGATCATCAACCTCGGTCAGATGAGATCGATGGTTCTGGGGGAAGTCCTCGCCATGCACATCCGCGACGACGCGATGATCGACGCCGACCGCGGCCACGTCGATACGCCGAGTTTACGCATCGTCGGGCGTGGCGGCCCAAACTCATACGTCAAAACTACTGAGGTCGTGAAGCTGTCCGTACCGCCGCTCGATCAGTGGCGTAGAGACCGCGTCACAAAGCCGGAGGCCGTTTAACCCCAGTATTGCCGCTGGTGGCCCCCAACGTCGGATTGGGGGCCACCTTTACGCGACCGTCGACCCACCCAGCAAGGCGATGAACTTGCGTCGTATCATGCTGCAATCTCGTTAGTACTCGATCCAAACCGTCATGCCGGGATCGAGGCCTGCCGGCTCGGCCTGCGGGTCGAGGCGCAAGCGAAGTGTGCTGCGGTCATGATCGCCAATCACCCGCTCAGCCTGCCACGTGGCAAACGTTCCGAGCGGTTGCACTTCGGTGACGACACTTTTGAACGTGCGATCGGCGCCATGGCGAGCAACGCTAACTGTTTCTCCAACGGCGAGACCGCTGAGGTGATCTTCGCGCACATTGAATGAGAGCCATTGCCTGCCCGACGCCTCAACCATCAGGATCGGTTGACCCGAACGAACGTTCTCGCCCACCTCCGCGGCGACGACGCTGACTACACCATCGGCCGGCGCACGCAGGATCATCTTGTCAAGGCGGCGCTCAAGCACCGCGACCGCAGCGTCCGCGGCCCGCACCTGCGCGTCGGCGATGGCGCGTTCCTCACGGGTCGGACCTGCAAAGGCGGCATCGTAATTCGCCTGCGCCTCCGCCAAATCGGCACGCGCACTGGCAACGTCGTTGGTGGCCAGGTCCAGAGTCTGCTGCGATTCAAAGCTCTGCTGCGCCAGCGTGCTGGTCCTAGCTAGCTGGGCTTGCACATAGTCGAGGCGCGCGTTGGCCTTCGCGATTGCAGCCTTCAGCGAGTCGACCTGTTCACGGCGAACGCCGGCATAGACGTTGTTGCGGTTCGCGGTTGCCGAGGCGCGCGCGGCGCGCGCCTGGTCCACCTGTGCCGTCAACTCGACCGCGAAGAGTTTTGCCAGGACATCGCCCGCGTGCACATGGTCACCCTTCGCGGCCGCAATCGATACGAGTTGACCGTTCACCTCCGGCTCAACCCTGACTTCGGTCGCCCGCACGACGCCAACGATTGCGCCCGCTTGCTCGGGACGACGCCCGAAGTAGATCAGAGCGCCCGCGACAAGCGCGAGCATGATCACACCGATCGCCCTAGCTTTGCGCATGTCCCTGTCCTCTCTTGACGGTAAACGCCGAGATCACGGCGAGCACGAGATAGGCGAGCGCCAGACACCACAGGGCGAGCCAATCATGCGCGACCTCCCAGATGCTGGCACCAAGCTGATTGATGCGCACGAGGCCATCGATCGCGGAGTCGGCAGGGAAAATCCGACCGAGCGAGAGGGCCACGTCGGGGATTGCTTCGCGCGGCCAGGCGAAGCCGGCCATGAAAAACTGAGGCAGGCTGGTTGCCAGCAACAGGATGGTCGCATTTTCCGGCCGCGTGAACCAGGCCCCGACGGCCTGGCCCATGAAGCTCGTCGCAAGCAAAAAGACGGCAGCGAGCGCGAAGAGTTGTGGCAGATTCCCGAGCGTCGAAAAGCCGTAGATGCGCGGCAGCACGATGAGATAGAGCGCAACCGCCGGCAGGTAGATGGTAAGGTGAGCGACGCCGCGGCCGAGCACGCCCGCGAATGCTCCGCTGCCCTTCGCCAGTGCCGCGCCGGTCAGCATCGCCGCACCGATCAGAAGGGTCTGCTGCAGGATCAGCACAAACGCCGCCGGGACGACATAGCTCGCATAGCCGCCGACCGGGTTAAAGATCGGCTGCAACAGAACGTCGGCCGGGCTTAGGCTCGCCAGTTTCGCCTTCACAAGGCTTCCGTCGGAGCGTGCGCCTCGCGCAACGAGGTCGGACGTCAATGTGCCGATCGCCGTGGCGACCCCGCTTGCGGTCGATCTGAAGATGAACAGGTAGGTGGCGTCGGCATAGACCGGGATGTGAGCGGTGATGCCTTTGAGCACATCACGTTCGGTACCGGGCGGAATATCGACGGCGGCAAAGGCCTGACCGCGATCGATCGCGGTGCGCGCCTCAGCAAGGGTTCGAGCGCGAACCACGACGTTCAATGCTCCGCTCGCATCCAGCGTCCCGACAATCTGGCGGCTGAGATCGCTCAGATCATTATCGACGACTGCGATCGGAAGCTTGCGAAGGATCTGGTTCAGATAGGGTTGCGGATAATAAATTCCGTAAATCAGGGGCGCTAGGAACAGGAGGCTGAAGGCGCTGCGCGTCCCGAGCACGCGCCGCCACTCCGCTTTGAAGGCGCCTTCGATTCCGCGTGGCACTTCCTCTGTGTCGGGTGGCTCGGCAGGTCGCGCCGTCTCGAACCAGCCCTTGCGCGTCAGACTCGCCATGCGCAGAAAGGCGAGGGTGGCGAAGAGCAGTGTCAGGCTCGCGAGCGCGGCGAAGGGAATGGCGGAATCCGAGACCGGCAATCCCCGTGCCGCTTGTCCCAGCAACACAGCCATATACCAGCGCAGCGGCAGGACTGCGCTCCAGACTTCGGCGAACGTGTTCATTCCGACCGTGGGGAAGCCGACGCCCGCATAGCCAAAAGCGGGAGAGGCAATGAGACCCGCCAGTCCGAGCCCCGTCGCGAGGTCGCCGACCAGGAGCGGGAGCAACGCGCCGAGCGACAGGTGGGCAATGATCAGGAGGCAGCCGGCGGCGATCATAAGGGGCACATCTCCCTTGAAGGGGATTTGCAGCACGCCCTCCAGGAAGAGCGTCTCAGCCAGCATGATCAGGACGAAGATGCCGAACAGCGGCGCGAGCTTGCCGAGCAGTGCGACGAGGGGATCGCCCCCGGCGCTTTCGAGCCAGGCCCGCCCGTCGCGGCGGCGGAATTCCGATCCGACTGAGTAGACGGCGGCCAACGTGATCACGACATGGATGATCGTCGGCAGCAGCGCGCGTAACAGGAACTGCGCATAGTTCTTCTGGGGATTGACCAGCGCGATAGTCTCGCTGGTCAGCGTCCCGACGGAAGCTGCGATAGGAGCCGCGCGCTTGGCGGGGGCGGCTACAGCCGCCGCGGCGGAAAGCGCATCGCTCAGGCCAGAGGATACGATGCCGGCCGCCGTCAGGAATTGCTGGTTGTAGAAGCCTATGACCTGCGGGCGGCCGTCGTCCTGCAGTTCGCGCTCAAAGTCCGGCGGGATATGGATTGTCGAAATCGCCTTGCCCGACCGTATATCCCGCACGGCCGTGGAGAGCGTGGCGGCACGGTCGACGATATGCAGGCTTGGAGATGCCGCAATATATTCCACCAGCGCGCGCGATGCATCCGACCTGTCCTCGTCGACGACGGTCACGCCGAGTCCGCGGATGACCGGATGGCTGAAGACGGTCGTGAGGACCACGAACGCAAAAAGCGGTACGCCGAAGATCAGAAGCAATGCCACGCGATCCTGAACCAGCCAGCGGCACTCGCGTTGCGCGACCAGCCAAAACCCGCGCTTTGAGGCCAGCTTCATTGCCGTGACCGCCAGTTGAGATAGGCGCTCATGCCCGGTCGCAGCTCGGGCACTCGCTCCACGGGATAGGCTCGGATCGAAAACGTCCGCAGATCGAAATCGCCCGAGGCGCGCGTGGCGCGCCAGCTCGCATATTCCCCCTTTGTCGCAATGAGCTTAACCTCGACCAGCACGGCGCGGTCATCGAGCGCCGGAATGTGCACGTCGAATCGATCGCCGACCTTCAAGCCCTTCACCAGATCTTCGCGAAGGTCGAAGTGAATCCAGACATCGGCCAGATCGATCAGGGTGATGAGCGGTACGCCCGGAGACACGTATTCGCCCGGCTCCACATTGCGCTGATAGACTTGCGAAGCGACGGGGGCATAGACCACGAGCTGATCGATGATCGATTGGACGCTCTGGATATCGGCTTCGGCTTTTTCGTCATTCGCCTTGGAAATCGCCCGTTCCTCTTTGGTATAGCCATTGACGGCCTGATCGTAGGCCGATTTGGCCTGATCGACGGCCCGCTCGGTTTCATGCAGGGTGTCGGTCACCTGGTCGAGGCGGGCTTGCGGCGCATTGCCCTGCTCGGTCAGAATGTGCGTGCGATCAAAGGTCTTCTGCGCCAGCACCAGGGCCGCCTGCGCACGCTCCATCTCCGCCTTGCGCGCGGCAATGGTCTCCACGCGCGTCCCGACGAGGATGTTGGCAAGCTGCGCGTCTGCAACGGCCTTGGCAGCCTTCATTTGCTCGAGCTTGGCCACGGTCTCGGGATTGTCGATTCGTACTAGGACGGCGCCTGCAGGAACGTTCTGGCCACGTTCGACAGGTATTTCCTTAACCCGCCCGTCAACACGCGCAGCTATGTCGAACCGCGTCGCATCCGCCTCACCCTGCACGAGCAGCGGCTCCGGCCGCAAGAGATAGAAGAGGGAAAGCCCGACGACGACTGCCGCAACGCTGCCAACGATAATGGCAGGAGTGCGTGTCGCACTCTTTCGTCCGGCATTTGGCGCCTCGGACGCACTTTGAACTTCCTTGTCGGGGGCCGTGTCCACGCCTGCCTCCACATTGTCCGTGACCATGAAGTTGATGACTATGGGCATTTGTCTTGATCCACGACCCACCTGGCTAGTCGATCCGCCTGAGAGGTTAACTGTCAGTGAGAGCCGCGCCATCTGCGCACTAGCGTAATGGCGGGGGCGGTTCTATTCGTAATCAACCTCCGCAACCCTTCCGCGAAACAGCCGGTAGACCGCGAGCGTGTAGATCAGAGTGAGCGGCATTACGAACAGGCCCGCCCCCCAGAACATGAAGATCAGGCTCGCGTTTGGCGACGCCGCCTGGTCGACGGTGAGCGCGAACGGAATCATGTATGGCCAGAACGAGCACGCCAGGGTCCCGAACGCCGCCATGAAGATCAGCATCGAGAACCGGAATGGAGCCAGGTCATTGCGCCGTTGCATGCTCTTCAAAAGGCCGATCGAGGATATTGCTCCGATCAGCGGGAATATCAGAAGGTACGGACGCTCCAACCAGCGGCTCATCAGGCTGAGACGCATCGTGAGCGCCAGAACAAGCGCGGTAGCCAGGAAGGCCAGGACGCCGACGGTCAACACCGGGAGCAACTGGTAGGCGCGCTCCCTGATCGGTCCCTCGCACTTGCGGATCAGCCAGCTTGCGCCGAGAAGGCTATAGCCGAGCAGGAGCCCAAATCCGCAGAGCGCCGCGAAAGGACTGAACCAGCCCAACGTTCCACCGATATAGTGACCGTCCTTCATGGGCAGGCCTTCGACCAGGGCGCCAACTGTCATCCCCTGAATGAAGGTCGCGACCAATGATCCCCCGGCAAAGCTGACGTCCCAGATCCAGCGAAAGCCCGTCAGTGCCTTGTATCGAAACTCGAACGAGACGCCACGCAGGATGAGTGCACACAGCATCAGCGCAAGCGGCAGATAGAACGCGGACAGGAGTGCAGCATAGGCGGCGGGAAAGGCACCGAACAGGACAGTGCCCGTGACGACCAGCCAGGTCTCGTTGCCATCCCAGACGGGCGAGATGGCTGCGAGCATCCTGCGCCGATTGGGTTCGTCAGCGAAAGCAAACAGAATGCCAACACCAAGATCGAAGCCGTCCAGGAGCACGTAGAGCAAGATGGTCACGGCAAGCAGGGCGGCCCAGAACAGGATCATGTCCAGCTCCCCTCTTGTGCGATTTCAGGGACGGAACTGGCGCCGGCAACCGCCAGCGGACGCTTCGGATTGGTCGAAACGACATGATCGGATTCGATAGGCCCGGCCTTCAAGAGGCGATACACGTACAGCGTTCCGAAGCTGAAGATGACTAGATAGACGACAACGAAAATGGTCAGGGATACCGTGACCGCCGCGACAGTCAGGGTCGGCGTGACGGCGTCGGCGGTGCGCAGCGCGCCGTAGACGCTCCACGGTTGGCGGCCGACTTCAGCGGTAAACCATCCGGTCAATGTCGCGATGAACGGAAGCGGAAAGCTGAGAGAGGTTGCCCATAGCAGCAGCCACTCTCCCGTCTTGCGCTCGATCACGAGATGAATGGATCCCAGCCACGCCAACGCCATCATCAAAAGGCCGCAGCCGACCATCACCCGGAAAGCAAAGAAGGGTATCAAGACCGGTGGCCGATCTTGCTTCGGAAAGCTGTCTAGCCCAATCTCCTTCGAATCGAGCCGCATCGAGGCGATGAGGCTGCCCAGGTAAGGGATCTTCAGCTCGAAGTGATTTTCTTCCTTCGACTCATCGGGAATGGCGATGAAGACTTCGCCGGCGGGCTGCTCATCGTGCCAGCGGGCTTCGATTGCCGCAAACTTAGCAGGTTGCCGCTCGTGAACATAATCACCATTCAGGTGCCCCAAGAACAATTGGACCGGGACAAGAAGCGCTGCAAGGAACAGTCCCATTCGCAGCATTAGCATCCCTTCTACCGCGAACTTGCCGTTCAAGCGGTACCAAGCGCCGGTCGCAGCAACACAGAAGGCGCCCGTCAGATAGGCGGCGACGAGCATATGTGGAAAGCGGACCCATACAACCGGACTGAAGATGATTGCCTTCCAATCGGTCGGGACGAAAATCCCGTTCTCCACTGCATAGCCGACCGGGGCCTGCATCCAGCTATTGTTCACCATAATCCAGAAGGCGCTGAAGGTCGTGCCGAGAGCCACCATCGCGGTGGAAAACAGGTAAACCGGCGGCGCGACGCGGCTTCGTCCGAAGATCAGGACGCCAAAGAAGGAAGCTTCCAGCGCAAATGCAGTGAAGCTCTCATATGTCAGCAGTGGCCCCTGAATAGGCCCCGTCACCTCTGACAGCCGGCTCCAATTCATGCCGAACTCAAACGCGAGCACAATCCCGGAGACGACACCTAAGCCAAAGGTCACGCCGAATATCTTGAGCCAAAACTCAAACAGGCGGCGATAGACCGGCTTGCTGGTGGCTAGGTGACAGGCTTCGAGCACCGTCAGCCAGGCGGCAAGCCCAATCGTAAACGACGGAAAGATGATGTGAAACGAGACCGTAAAGGCGAACTGCACGCGCGATAAAAGAAGAGCGGTCCACTCCATCGCCTCACTCCCCTGCTCGACGCCTTCAGCGCGTCAGATTGACCTTTGCAAGATCGATGAGCTCACTCGCTCTGCCGTCGAGCACCGCCTTCATCATAAACATGCCGAAGTGATAGGCTTGATCGAGCGTCGTCTTGGGTGGCATGGCCAGTTCCTGGCGAGCGCTCACGACGTCGACCAGCACCGGCCCCTTGTGCGCAAACGCGGCCCCAAACGCGGCCTTCAGCTCCTGAGGCTTTTCAACCCGGATGCCGCGGACGCCCATGGCCTCGGCCATCAAAGCGAAGTTGGGGTTCTTGAGATCGCAGCCAGTGTCCAGGAAACCGCTTGCCTTCATCTCCATTTCGACGAAGCCGAGCGTTCCATTGTTGAGGACAATGACCTTCACCGGCAGGCCCATCTGGCTCAGTGTGATGAAATCCCCCATCATCATGCTGAATCCGCCGTCTCCTGACAGTGAGATCACCTGGCGATGCGGGAAGGCCGCCTGCGCTCCGATCGCTTGCAGCATGCCGTTTGCCATGGACCCATGGTTGAAGGAGCCGATGATGCGGCGCCTGCCGTTCACCTTCAGGTAACGCGCAGTCCAGATGATCGGTGTTCCCACGTCGCAAGTGAAAACCGCGTCGTCTGTGGCAAGCTCGCTCATCAGCCGCATGACGTATTGAGGATGAATGGTGCTGCTGTTCGGACCGCTCTCCGCCAGAGCATCGAAGTCCTTGCGCGCCTTTTTGTAGTCGGCCAAGGCGTCATCGAGATGGCTCGAGTCGTCTTTTTCCTTAATCGCGGGTAGCACGGCCTCGAGGGTGTCCTTCACGGTGCCAAGTAGGCCGAGATGAAGCGAGCACCGATTGCCGAGTGCTTCGGGCCGTACGTCCACTTGCGAAATTTCTGCGCGCTCGGGATAAAAGGCCCGGTAAGGAAAGTCGGTGCCCAGCAGCAGCAGCGCGTCGCAGTTCTTCATGGCAGCGTAGCCTGATGCAAAGCCCACGAGGCCGGTCATGCCAACATCGTAAGGGTTGTCGTACTCGACAAACTCCTTGCCCCGGAAGGCGTGCACGATAGGTGCTTTCAGCTTCCGGGCCAGCTCGACAAGCTCCGCATGCGCGCCAACGCAACCGGCGCCGCAGAACAGCGTCACTCTGGACGCCTGGTTGAGAAAGCTTGCCAAGTGTTCGACGTCGGCTGCGCTAGGACGCAGGACCGGCGCCGTGGGAACGATCCACTCCGGCACCGCGTCGTCCAACTCCATCAAGGCGACATCGCCGGGCAGAACGACTACGGCAACGCCGCGTTTCGCGACAGCAACCCTGATTGCGCGCTTGAGGATCTGCGGAAGCTGCTTCGGATTCGAGACAAGCTCGACGTAGTGGCTGCAATCCTTGAACAGATGTTCGGGATGGGTTGCCTGGAAATAGTCGATCCCGATCTCGCTGCTTGGGATATGCGCGGCGATCGCCAGAATAGGAACTCCGTTGCGCTGGCAATCGAACAGCCCGTTGATCAGATGCAGATTGCCTGGGCCACAGCTCCCGGCGCAGACTGCTAGGCTCCCAGTTAGGTGCGCTTCCGCGCCCGCGGCGAAGGCAGCGGCTTCCTCGTGACGCATATGTATCCAGTCAATAGATTTTCTCCGACGCATAACGTCGGTGAAGCCATTTAGAGAGTCACCAACGACGCCGTAAACTCGATGGATACCTGCCTTCTCAAGCGCTTCGACGAGAAATTGAGCGGCTGTCCTGCTCATTTTGCAAACTCTCCGACTGATTCATCCTGTTCAGATCAACCCTTCGCGCTCTCGACGGCGCGTTTAAGAGGCGGCATAGTTTTTCAGAATGCGCAGATCAGTTACCGAGTATGCCATCCCGAGACGATAGCCGCGGCCAACTCGCAGCGGGCCAATCAGATGCATCTCCTCGCCATGGACCTCGGGCATGCGCAACTCGGCCGAACCCGCCCACACATCCACGATGGCGAGATTGTCCGTGAGTGACATTGTCAGTTCGTTGACCGGCGGCTTTGATTGGCCGGCCACTGCGAGTTGTGGAAAGTATCGGCGCATCACTGTCGGGCGGTTGAACACCTTCGAAGGATCGGAGATCGGCTCCATTAGCTGGATGCGCGCGGTCGCTAGCCGTTCGCCGTGCGCCGTGACGCTCGCGCCGAACCGACTTCCCTTGGCAAGCGGAGCGGCCGCCGGGCTAGGCGCGGAGAAACTGCGCGTTTGATAGATGCTGCCCAGCTTCTTTGGGAAGCCTTGGGTCCAGCCGCGTGCAATTGCGGAGTCATTGTCGACGAAGATGAAAGGGCAGTAGTTTATCGGGGTGCCCTCAAAGATCGCCTCGACCAGGGCAAACGCCTCCCGGTATTGATACCGCGCAGGATCGGTCAATTCGTCGTCGGAAGCTGTGAACTGCCAGTCGAGGAACCAGAAAAAGGCGCGCCCGCCGGACTTCTCGTCCGGCACGACGCCAGGGGGGAGGACGGCAGCTACAGCCTTTGGGTCTGTCCAGTACTCGATAACGATGCAATCGCTGGAGTAATGCCACGGCGGCGATGTTGCGAGCGCAGATTTTCCACCGGCGGTGAGCGGAACTGTAAATCCCTTTAGCATTTTTCATGTCCTTGATCTTGCGCGAGCGGAAGGGGATCAGTTTGCTCGCTACGTTACTGCTGAGCGACGTCCGGCATGACTTCTCCCATCTCCATGGCCTGACTCGGTGGCACCTCTTGAATGCCAATGACGATTTGATCTTTCGCTGCGCCAGTCGCGTCCTGAAGCAGCTCCCAAAGGCGCTTTATGAGTCCACGTTTGTATTCCGCCGAACGGCCGAAGCGGATCAGGAGCGTCAGCGCTGCTGCTGCCGCTACTTCGCCCGCAGTGAAGCCGTTTCCCTCCGGATATTCCTGGAATATGACATGGACCCAGCTCTTCGGAACGCCAGCATATTCCGAATGGCACGCGGTCAACTCACGAGCAAGAGTGGCCTTATCCTCGCTGCTCAAAACGCCAATCTGTGTGCTTACGGTATAGAGAGGCATTGAAGTCATTCCACCGATGCTTGCTGGTCGCCCCGTAGGTCAAGTTACGAACGCACGCGCAATCAGCGAACGTTCTCAACCACCATTTCCCAGACATCGTGGCCTTTGCCTTGCAGCACGGCTCTGGCGGTGTAGACCGCCATTCCTATGACTGCCTCCGGCGCCACAAAGGGCGAAGGCGGCATGACGAGCTGCATCGGGTTCACCTTTACATGCAGCAAAGCTGGCCCTGGCTGAGCAAGCCAGGTCGCAACTGCCTCCTCGAGCTCACCTGCCCTCTTAATGCTTCGTCCCCACAGTCCAACGGCTTTGGCGACCTCGCCGAAATCGGGATTTTGGAGGTCCGTATACAGCGGCACCATGCCGGACGCTTTTTGCTCGATGTCGACAAAGCCGAGCTTGCCGTTGTCGTAGACGACAATCTTGATCGGTAACTTTTCCTGCACGAGTGTCAGGAGATCACCGAGAAGCATGGCGAATCCACCATCGCCCGCCAGACAAACCACCTGCCGCCCGGGTTGACACTTTTGCAACCCAATCGCCGACGGCATCCCGCTCGCCATCGTGCCATGGAGCAGACTTGCGAAGGTTCGACGCTTGCCGCCGGTCTCGATGTGGCGCAGCATCCAGACAGCTGCTGTACCATCATCCGCCGCGAACAATGCATCGTTGGCGGCATGTTTGTTGATGATTTTGGTGAGGTAGGTGCCAGAAATCGTTGCATCCGGACCCGATACGGTTTCGGCCTTCGCCGCCTTCTGGTCGTTGTGATAGCGCTTCAGACACGTCTCAAGGAAGCGATCGTCCTGGTGCTGCCGTAGGCGCGGGAGCAGCGCCTCCAAGGTCGCCTTGATGTTGCCGACGGCGCCGAAGGTTACGGGATGGCGGCGGCCGATATGCGTGGGGTCAAGATCGATTTGAACGATCTTTGCTTTGTCCGGATAGAACTGGCTCCAGGCGAAATCTGTGCCCAGCAGAAGCAAAGTGTCGCAATCGAGAATAGCACGATAACCGGAGGATTCGCCGATGATGCCCGTCATTCCGACATTGTGTGGATTGTCGTATTCGACAAAGTCCTTGCCCCGGGACGTATGCGCCATCGGTGCTTTCAACCACGCGGCTGTCGCGACCACCTCATCATGCGCCCCGGCGCTGCCGGCTCCGGCGTAGATTGTGATCGCATCACTCGTGTTGAGAATGGCTGCGATTTCATCGAGATCGGCGTCACTCGGGCGAATGACCGGCGGCCGCGAGTGGACTGCATACGGCCGCTCGTCATGTGCGGCGGCGTTCGAAACGTCAGCCGGCACGACGAGTACGGCGACACCTCGCTTCGTCAACGCGGCCTGGCAAGCTGCGACGACTTTTCGTCGGGCCTGCTCCGGTGTCAGGATCATCTCGCAAAAGACGCTACAGCCCTTGTACACGTCTTCGAAATTGATCTCCTGGATCGAGTTGAAGCCGATATCCTCGCGCACTACCTGGGTCGCGATTAGGATTACTGGGGCGCGATTGCGGTTGGCTTCATAGAGGCCATTTATAAAATGTAGACTGCCGGGTCCGCAGCTGCCGGCACACGCCGTCAGCTCCCCTGTAAATAGGGCTTCGGCGCTCGCCGCAAACGCGCCGGCCTCCTCATGGCGCACGTGCACCCACTCGATCTCGCTTACATCGATGGCGTGGGCGATGCGGTTGACCGTGTCGCCGATGATCCCGTAGCACCTCTTTACGCCGGCCGCCTGCAACGTCTCGACTAATACTTCGGCCACTCGTTTGATCATAGCCTTGACCTCAGTGTTTTCCGGAGGGCGCCTAATCGCACCGCAGATTTCTGAAGCCGCAACGTTATTGGAGCGACGATGCGCGGGTAAATCATGTCTTTCTATTAGGTCCGGGCTATTAGATCCGGGCCGGTCATGCGGCCATCATGACCCGCCACTTGATGCTTCCAATTCGGAGGCAATGGCAGTGAGCAACTCTTGTCTGTCGAACGGCTTTTCAAAAAGGAGGCGCCCACCGCGCGCCGCTTCATGCTCCACGGCCGCGAACTCGTGGCGGCCGGTAATCAGTATGACTGGCAGGGCTGGTCGCAAATTCCGGATTATCTGCTGAAGTGCAAATCCGTCAGCGCCGTGCATGCCGATGTCGGATAAAACGCAGTCAACATCGGCGACTGCCGCATCTAAGAATTGCTCGGCCGAAGCGAACAGTCGAACGCAGTAGCCAGCGGACTCCAGCAAATCTTCAAGAGATTCAAGGAGCCGGTGGTCATCATCAACCACTGCGACTATCGGCTTTGCCGGCAACGACACGCTGTTTGCTCTTCCTCTCGCCGTGGCATAACTCTTTAGGCATCCCACGACTATTATGGTTTTGCGTTATGTGTCTGGAAGACGGGTATATTCAACCTTTCCGTCATGCGCACTAATTCCGCGATAGACCGGGCCTTCATCTTCTGCATGACCTTACTGCGATGAATCTGCAGCGTAACCTCGCTAATTCCCAATGCCGCAGCAGCCTGCTTGTTCAGCAATCCGCTGACCACGAGTGGCAGGACTTCACGTTCGCGTGGAGTTAGCGAGGCGTACCGCTCTTCAAGTATCGCCAGTTCGGCTCGACTATGCCGCGATTCACGATCCTGACTTAGAGCAGTTTCTATGGCCTGCAAGAGCTGTTCTTCGTTGATCGGCTTCGTAAGGAAGTCGATTGCGCCGGCTTTCATCGCACGGACTGACGATGGAATGTCGCCATGGCCGCTGATGAACACGATCGGCGGGTGCTGCGTTGGCGCTATCGCGGTTTGCAACTCGAGCCCATCGATGTCCGGCAAAGACAGATCAAGAATGAGGCAACTGGGCACGTCTGAATTTCCAAAGCGAAGATATTCAGCCGCTGACGCGAACGCCACGGAGGCAAAACGGCGCGAAGTGAGCAGATCGGAAATCGCCTCCCGCACCCTGAAGTCATCATCCACGATAATGATCAGTTCAGACCCTTGAGTCATTCCCGGATTCCCTCAATGGCAGTGAAAGAGAAAATACCGTGCCTTTCGGCTGGTTGTCGCGCACGCGGAGTGTTCCATTGTGGGCTTGAACAATGGAGCGGCTGATGGCAAGGCCTACGCCGAGGCCTTCCGGCTTGGTACTGTAAAACGGCTCGAATATCTTCTCCGGTTGAGCCAATCCGCTGCCATGGTCCTGGACTTCGACGATTATATAGTCGTCTGTGCATTGCGAGCGGATGATGAGCCGCTTCGCCGCAGCTTCGGCACATTCCATCGCTTCCACGCCGTTTCGAATGAGATTGATGAGCACCTGCTGAATTTGGATTCGGTCGATGGGGACAGGAGGCAGAGCTCGTGTCAATTCTAGTTCTATCGAGATACCCCTGCGATTGAGCTCGTCCTGAGACAAACGTCCAACCTCTTCGATCACCGCGTTGATGTTCAGAGACGCCTTCGTTGGCGCGGTTTGTTTGAAGAGGGCGCGGATATGCTTGATGATGTCCGCCGCCGCATTGCCGTCCCTGATAATACGCTCTATCGCCGCCTGCGCTCGCGGGAGGTTCGGGCTGTCGCCGCATAGCCAGCTTCGGCAAGTCTGCGCGCTCGCAACAATCCCGGCCAAAGGCTGGTTGATTTCGTGGGCGATGGAGGCCGAGAGTTCGGCGATTGTCGCGGCCTGAGTTGCCCGCGCTAAACGGGCTTGCGTGGCCCTTAGCTCGTTCTCCGCCGTTTTGGCGTCCTCGATATCAACAGCGAGACCATACCATTGGATGATGTGTTGTTGACTGTCACGCAACGGTTCTCCACGCGCATGATGCCAGCGATATTGACCGTCGGCCCGACGCAGGCGGTGCACCGTCTCGTAGGATTCGCCAGTTTGGATTGCATAGGAAAACGCTCTTGCCGTTTCCGGAAAATCTTCGGGATGAATGAACGCCTCCCAGCCAAGCTTCAAAAAATTCTCGAGACGTAGTCCGCTATAATCGAGCACTCTTTGATTGAGAAGCGTGGGCTCGCCGCCCGGTGCCGCGGACCACAACATCGATGGCATCGTATCGATGATTTTGCGGAGCCTTAACTCGCTCTCCCGAGATGCCTCCTCCGCCTTTTTCTGGTCATCCACATCAATGAGAACGCCATACCAATTCTGCACGCGGCCCTCAGCGTCGCGCAAGGGCTCACCACGCACGTTGAACCATCGATACGCGCCGTCTGCGCCTTGAAATCGGCAATTGGAGGTGTGCGAAGTCGTGACTTCGAGGTTGCTCAGCCAGGTTTGCACCTTGAACGCGATGTCGTCGGGGTGAACCTTGTCCATCCACCCCCAACCGATGATCTCCTCGAGAGGTGATCCAAGGTAGTCGAGCAAACGTCTGTTGACGTAGTCGATATGGCCGTCCGGCCTTGCTCTCCAAGCAAGAGCTGGGATCGTCTCGATGATTTCGCGCAGCGTTATCTCACTCTCACGCAGTCCTTGCTCTGAGGACTTGAGCTCTTCGATTTCAAGATTCACCCCGACCCATTGCAGTATGGTTCCATCGCTCGCCCGGAGCGGTTCGGCGCGACTGAGGAACCACCGGTAGCCCCCATGCACATCGCGAGCTCGGAAACTCACTTCGCCTGCCTCGCCCGTACGCAGACAGGTTGACCAGACCTTGCGTGTTTCGTCGTGATCGTCAGGATGCAAGAACGGGATATGCGCATCCCACAGTGAGTTAGTGTCGATGCCAAAGCGCAAGGGATGATCTTCAGGAAGACCGAGGTAATCGGCAGTTCGCTTGTTCACAAAGATGAGACCGCCGCAGGAGGACGCATACCAAGCATACGCCGGAATCACATTCAGTGTGGCTTGCAGCTGTGTCGGACTCGTATGTACCTTCTGATCATCGTTATCGCCGTTCGACAAAGATCTCTCCATGCCCGGAATCGCATCCCTCGGGGTCATTCACCTGCCACACCGCATTTGGTCGGTGGGCAGAAAGGCTGTCAACGGATACTATCAACCACAGCTGGGGCGGTGTGGCCCAGGAAAACCTGCAAGCGTCGCTTCAAGCGGCTGTCACTGCTCCCGCCGGTGAGTTGAGGAGCACTCCGGTGCCTATGAGGGTGGTCGCGAAGAAAAGGTGCTGTGCCATGGTGGAACCTCCTGAGAAGGGCGAGCGGGCCACTCTAAATCCTAACCTCTTAACGACGCTAAACCTACTTTTTTCCGATCAGGAAAAAGTTGAGGGTCCCATCCGAGGAGGTTTCGCCATGAAACATCGGCGGCAAAAACGGGTCTCTTTCGACGGAGAGAGGGTTCTCAATAATCGAGAGGACCCGAACCGATACGCGGCCCGTGGGGTTTCCCTCAGACCCCTTTTCAGATCGCGGGCGAGATCGAGGGTGCGCCACGTCAGGCGGGCAAGAAAGCACGCGACCTGCGGCTGCGATGTCCGCTTTACCCTCGAAAAACGGACTCAAGTCGGACATCAAACCATGTCTGCTAAGTGCCAATTCCGGACTCATGCAGCGCGGCAAAATAAGACGGTTATTCGATGACCTCATCAGCCGCCATCAGCAAAGTTTGCGGTACAGAACCCGAGCGTCTTAGCGGCCTTGAGGTTGATCTTCAGCTCGTATTTGGTCGGTGCCTGCACCGGAAGATCACTTGGCTTTTCACCTCGGAGAATATGGCTAACATAGGATGCCGCGCGCTGGAACAGGTCGGCAATGTCAGTATCGTAGGACATTAAGCCACCGCTGACGATGAATGAGCGATCGGCGTAGATCGCTGGCAGGTGGTATCGCGTCGCAAGTGCCACGATCGCATCGCGATTGTTTACACGCGTCATTCTTCACTTCGGGTTCATGGAAAACAACATCACAATCGCAGAGGGACTACAGGCCGCCTGCGATCAAGAAAAAATATGCGGCATCGATCCTGCAAATATCACTTATTATGTCGGCCGCGAGACGGTCATCCCCAGCGACAAGGTCGCAGGTATGGCAATCTGGCGCGAGACTCTCTTCGCATTTCTACAACATAATGCCAAAGGCTCAGCAACCTTCTTCGGCGTGCCCGCGAGACAAGTGGTGGAATTTGGCACCGAGATCGAGATTTGAGAGTTTTCGCGAAGGCGACCTATCGGACAATGGATCGGGACCCACCGGATACGGGTAGCCGCAGCGCGCCCCGTTCGCCGCGTATCGGGGATCGCCCGGTGCGCCGTGTTGCTAAACAATCAAGCGGCTGATAGATTAGCGATGATCTTTTGAAGCTGGCATGGCCCTTTGGTCTTGGTTCTTGCCCGAAAGTCGATCACGATGCGGACGACGCCGACCGCGTGCCCGAGGGCGCTCAAGGGATCTGGAGCCGTGTGCACGCGCCACCGGCCTCGATCCCGAGCGGTCCTCGTCCAATACCTCAGATTTTTATGATGCGGAACGTCAGCCGCCGTGGTTATCGCGGCGCACCGGACGTCAAGAGTAAGACAGCAGATACGTTTCAAATCGGAGCAAAAGACTTCGTGGGAACATAAATGAGGGGAGTAAGCAAATGGCTATCATCCATGCAACCAGCGTCGGTACAATTCCTTCCGCTGAAAAGGAGCCGATCGCCGTCACAAGGCTGTTCTCAAAAATCAGCTGGCGGATTCTTCCTTTTCTGATGCTCTGCTACGTCATCGCGTTTCTCGATCGCATCAATATCGGCTATGCACAACTTCAGATGAAGCAGACGCTGACTTTCAGCGATGCGACATATGGCTTCGGCGCGGGCATATTCTTCATCGGCTATTTCCTGTTTGAAGTCCCCAGCAACCTTCTGCTTGAGCGCATTGGCGTCCGCAAAACCTTGCTCCGCATCATGCTTACCTGGGGCATCGTCTCGACCGCGATGGCGTTCGTGCAGACGCCGATGCAATTCTACATCGTACGCTTCCTGCTTGGCGCGCTCGAGGCGGGCTTCTTCCCCGGCATTATTCTTTATCTGACGTACTGGTACCCTTCGGCCCGCCGAGGGCAGATCATCGCGATGTTCTTGGCCGCGACGGCAATCGCGAGCGTGATCGCCGGCCCTCTCTCAGGCGGGACGATGAAATATTTCAACGACATCGGGGGATGGTATGGCTGGCAGTGGCTTTTCATCTCACAGGGAATTCCAGCATCGATACTCGGTCTTGTCGCCTATTTCTATCTTCAGGATAGGCCCGAGGACGCCAAATGGCTGAGCGCCGAGGAGAAAACGACGCTGCGTTTTCAACTCGACCACGATCACAAAGACGTCGAGTCCGCATCCCACGCCGGATTCTTCCAGATGTTGAAAGATCCAAAAGTCTATGGCTTGGCGTTCACCTACTTCCTGCTATTGGGTGCGACCTACACCATGGTATTCTGGATTCCCACGCTGATCAAAAGCTGGGGCGTGGCCGATCTGTTCCATGTGGGCCTGATTGCCACCTTGCCGCAGATCGCGGGCATCATCGGCACGATTCTGATGGGACGCCATTCCGACAAGGTAAGAGAGCGGCGATGGCACTACGCCACCTGCGTGGCCGTCGCGGCATTAGGCCTTTCGCTGACGACATTCGCGCAAGGCAATCTGCTTGCCTCGATTGCTGGACTGACGCTCGCCGGTGTCGGCGTCGTTTCGGCGACGCCACTGTTCTTCACGACAATCACCGAATATCTGTCCAGGGCGAGCGCCGCCGGCGGCATAGCGCTCATCAGCAGCCTCGGCAATCTCGGTCCGGCGGCTGCGCCCTCGGTCACGGGTTATATCACCGCGACAACAGGCAGCCCGCTCTACAGCACATATCTTGTGGTGGGTGCCTATCTGCTATCTGGCCTGCTGCTGCTCTTGATCGTACATCCGGCGAACCCGAAAGAGACCTGAACAAACCTGACCATCAAGATTTGGCGGACGCCCGACAACGGTGTCCACCGGTCTTCAATGTTGAAAGAAAACGCGCCGCTTCATCCGGCGCGCTTTTTTTGGCGAGGTTTACCATCCCGGCGAAAGTAACTGGCTGCAACGCCTGTCAACGCCTCCTGGTGATCTTGCGTTGCCTCGCAGGGGGCAACCTCAAGCCGTCGTGGCCAGCCCACCGTCGACCGGAATGACCGCACCACAGACGAAGCCGCTGGCCCTCGAGGCGAGGTAGATGGCAATGCCCGCGAGATCGTCCGCATGTCCCATGCGTTTCATGGGCGCGCCATCGACGACCTCCTTCGCGCCATGCTCATCGATCGCATCCGTCATTTTCGACGGGAAGTAACCAGGCGCAATCGCATTGACCGCGATGTGCTTCGGTGCAAGGAACTTTGCCATGATGCGTGTCAGATGGTTCACGCCGGCCTTCGACGCGGCATAGGAGTAGGCTTCGAGATGCGATGTCCTGATACCCTCGATCGAACCGATGTTGATCACCCGCGAATACGCATTCGCCGATCCTGCCGCCTCCAGCAGATCGAGCAGACTCTGGGTCAGGAAGAACACCGACTTCACATTGAGATCCATCACCTTGTCCCAACCATTCTCGGGGAACTCGGCGAAGGTCGCGCCCCAGCTCGCGCCCGCGTTGTTGACAAGAATGTCGAGCTTCTTCTCCCGCTTGTGAAGTTCGCTGGACAGGCGCGCGATCTCTTCCATGCGTGACAGGTCCGCCGGGATCGCGATACATTCGCCGATCTGCGACAGCTCTTTTGCAAGCGCCTCGCATACCTCAGCTTTGCGTGCCGTGATGTAAACTTTTGCGCCGTTTTCCACGTAACCCCGGGCGATCATTTCGCCGAGGCCGCGACTTCCGCCGGTGACCAGGGCGACCTTTCCCCGCACCGAGAACAGCTCTTCGATTTTCATGCGTCGCTCCTGATGAACTGGAAATACGTTATGGTGATCGTTGCTCAGCCAATGGCGCCGGCGGCGCGCATCTGGGCGATCGTCGCGGCATCGAAACCCGCCTCCTTGAGTACCTCATCGCTGTGCTGGCCCACCGAAGGCGGCATCCTTGGTTGCACCTTGTCTGCGCCACGCAGAGCAATCGGGCTATTGATCGTCCTTGTTTCGCTGCCGGCGAAGGGAATGAGAATGTCGTTATCGAGGAGTTGCTGGTCTGACGGAATATCCTCGGGTGTGGCCACAACGTCGAACACGATCCCCCTTTCCGTCAGACGCCTGCGCAATTCCGAGCGGTCCTTTTTCTCGAACTCCTTGTCGAGCAAGGCGATCAGTTCGCGCGAGCGCGTCAACCGGTCCACCTTCTTGGCAAAACGCGGGTCGTCGATCAGATCCTCGCGATCGAGACACTTCATGAACTCCGGCCACTGCTTTTCTTCATTGAGAATTGTCAAGATCAGCCAGCGACCGTCACGGCACCTGTAGTAATTCGTCAGCGCATTGAATGCGACCTCGCGTGCCGGACGGTCTGTGAAGGTCGCGCCGCACAATGCAGCTTGCGCGTTGTAGCCGTTGGCCCAAAGTCCGTTCGCCACCAGCGACGACGACACCTCCGTGCCCTTGCCGGTGTTCTGGCGCTGATAGAGTGCCATCACGATGCCGGAATAGAGCGTGAAACCGGCGGAGTGATCGCCCATGCCGTTCGCGGGTCGTACCGGCACCGACTCCGACGATGCCCGAACGGTGTCCATCAACCCTGACCGCGCCCACCACGCCGTGACATCGAAGCCAGGCTTGGTCGCCTCGGCGCCATTTTCGCCATAGCCGGAGAACGACGCGTAGATGAGCCTGTCGTTCAAACCCGACAATGCTTCATAGCTGATGCCAAGCTTTTTCCGAACAGCGGCGGGATAATTGGTGATGAAGACATCCGCCTGCGAGGCAAGACGCTGGATCGCGATCTTGCCCTCAGGTTTCGCCATATCGACGGCGAGGCTGCGCTTGTTGCGCGAGCCGAGCATCCACGCGTAATTCTGATCGCTCTTGGGATGGCCGGGAAGTTTCGTCAGATGCCGGTATGGATCCCCTGCCCCCGGCGGTTCGATCTTGATGACATCGGCGCCGAAGTCCGACAGAATCGTGGCCGCGGCCGGCGCTGCGATGAAGCTGCCGCAATCAATCACCTTCAAGCCTTCGAACAAAAGTCCCATCTCGCTGCTCCCTTCGATTGCGTCCGGTTCCGGCCCGGATGGCGCGACTACAGCGTATATTACTTGCCTGTCTTAACCGTCTTGAGCGCACGGATGATCGCCAGTTGCTTGGCGTCGCGTTCACTTTCGAGCTGCTCAGGAGGTCGCGCGGCAAAGGATGCCTCGGCCTGCGCGATGATTTTGTCCTGCGCGGCCTCATCCAGATTCACCGGCGCCATGTTCTTCCAAGCCTCGTTGAGACCCGGGCCGAATTGCTTGAAGAACGATTTGAACCCACCCGCACCGCCGCCGAGATGGAACGAGCGGAACGGGCCGTCCGCCGCCCAGCGCAAGCCGATCGAACTCGTCACGATATCGTCGAGTTCGTCGACTTTGACGACGCCTTGAATAACGAGGTAGCAGCATTCCCGGAAAATCGCCCGTTGCAGGCGGTTCGCGACGAAGCCGGGCATTTCCTTGCGCACAACCCGCGGCACCTTGCCGAGCGCGGCGTAAAAAGCGACCGCATCATCTACCGCCTCCACGCTCGTCTTCTCGCCGGGCACGACTTCGACCAATGGAATCAAGTGGGGTGGATTGAAAGGATGCCCCACCAGCAACCGCCCAGGCCGAGGCGTCTTGAGCGCCTGCTCAGTAGCGGTCTTGGCGGAGCTCGACGAAAGCATCAGTGCGTGCTCACCTACGACTTTACCGATACGTTCCCACAAGTCCTGCTTGAACTCGATCCGCTCCGGTCCGTTTTCCTGTACGAGATCGGCGCCCGCGACCGAGGCTTCCAGATCGGCCTCGAAGCTCAACTTCTTTTCCAGATTATCCGTCGGCAGCCCAAGCTCCTTGAGGGTCGACAGATTGTTGCGGATATAGTCGCGGACGATGGCTTCCACGTCCGGGCGCGGATCGTTGACAACCACCGCCAACCCGTGCGCCAGAAAGAGCGCCGTCCACGACGCGCCGATCACGCCAGCGCCGATCACGGTAACCTTCGAGTATCGGTTCAAGATATCCTGCTGAGCTGTGGTCATGACGTTCGCCTATTTCTTTGAACTAGCCGAAGGCGCACTGTCAGTGAGATAGTCGTAGATGACCGTGGCCGGCGAAAGCGTAAGATCCGTCAGGATGTGCGTGGCCGAAATGATCTCGCGCACGGGAAGATCCGCAAGCGGCGCCAGAACGTGCTCGAACAATTGTAAGCGAGCCGGCCCCCGCCACGCCCCCTTCACCGAGATATTGGTGATCTCGGTACGGACCAGTTCGCAAATGCGCGGGCGCTTCTCGTAGCTCGGAAGAATTTTCAGCATGAATGTGGGTACGCAGATTTCCTGCCGCGCCTTTTCCAGATCCATCGGCTTGTGCTTGTAGCCCATCGTGGCACGGGCGACGCTGAGCGTACCGTAATCCAGCGTTCCGACTAGCGTGTCGGAATCGACGAACAGCTTTGCCGAGCCGAGCTTCTTCGGAAACGCACTGAGTTCACGACCCGCGGCAATCGCCGGCAGATTGTCGAGATACATGCCTATAATGTATTCGCCGACTTCTTCCTTGTGCCGCACGACCGCGGCCTGCCCGCACTCGACATACGAACCGTATCCGGTGGTGTCGGGCATGTTCATCACTTCGAAGCGCACCAGCGGCTCATCAACTTCAAGCGGCTCGGGCACCTGCTTGACGAGAGCCTCCCGATCCGTCCGGTAGGTGATGTTCAGATATTCGCGTGATGTGAAACGATGCGGGCCTGGAACAAAAGCGGGAGCTCCTGTCGGCGTTGTGTACTGCTTGAGCACGTCCTCTTTTTTCATCTTGACGCTCACTCTCGAGTTAGCTGTTTCAGCATTCAGTAACGGCGATGGCCTCCCAACATATTCGCGGGCGTTCCGCACCGGCCGCCAGTACGGACCTTTGGGTCCGTCACTGCAAGCCGGATCATTGCGAAATCGCGGGCCTTTGTCCCGAAGACGTGCCGCGCCAATATTCTCCCGCGTTGCAGCAGAGCTTGCCTGCCTTCCCTACGAGGGGAGTCGCGTATCAGGCCTTCTTGGACTCGATCGCCGCCCGCACTTCAGCAAAGCTCGCGCGCATTCGATCAAGAATGATCTTGGGCGCTTCGCTGCTCGACTTCTGGACCAATTCAGTGAGGTCCCTGGTATTCTTGACGATCGCTTCGAACACACGCTTGGCCAATTCCGCCTGCTTGGTCGCAACTTCCTGAGGAGAACCGCTCGGCTTGAAGTCAGCGATCAGTTGCCGCGCCTCGCGCCCTACCTCTGCCAGGATTTCCTGTTGCTTTGCGAGAACCGCCCGGCCTCCCTCCGCCAGCACGGCCGCGGACTTCTGCATCGCCTCGATGTTCTTGCGGTGGATGTCGAGAAACGCCTCGTAATCGATTTTCGGCAGATTAACCTGCTTCGCCATATCGGCAAACATATCCATCATTGTCTTGTCTGTCATTTTTTCCTCCCATACTGTCGTTGGGTGCATGGAGCTTTTAACTGCCCATGTCGTCGTCTGGTTCGCATCATGTTGAAACTAATTTTTGATTAATCAAAACAATCGATCAAATAAGATACCAATTCGGATTCCTTCCGGCTAACCGTCTCCGTATTTGGCGCGCAACACCTTCTTGTCGATCTTGCCGACGCTCGTCCTGTCGAGCGCATCGACAAACATGATCCTGTCCGGAATGGCGAAACGCGAGATCACGCCCTTATCGACATAGGCTTTGACGTGCTTCTGCACGGCCGCATCGTCCACATTGCCGCCGGGATGGGCGACAAGGATGGCAAGCGGGCGCTCGCCCCATTTGGCATCCGCTACGCCGATGATCGCTGCCTCGCTCAGGCCTGGCATTTGGAGCAGGATGTCCTCCAACTCGATCGACGAAATCCATTCGCCTCCGGTCTTGATCACGTCCTTGATCCGGTCGGTAATCTGGACGACGCCGCGCGCGGTCATAGTGCCGATGTCGCCGGTGTGAAGGTAGCCGCCCTCCCAGAGCTTTTCCGAAGACGCCGGATTGTTGAGATATCCCATCGTCAGCCACGGCGCGCGGACGACGATTTCTCCAGCGGTGCGGCCATCGTGAGCGACGTCTTTCATCTCGGCATCCACGATGCGGAAGTCGACCAGCGGCACCGGAGTTCCGGTCTTGGTGCGAAGCTCAACCTCCTCGTCGAGGTTTCCGGTCAGCTCATGCTCCTTGAGCTGCGCGATCGTCAGGATGGGGCCGGACTCTGACATGCCGTAACCGGCAAAGATGTCGATGCCGCGCTGCATCGCGGCCTTGGCCAGCGCTTTGGTCAGCGCCGCGCCCCCGATCACCATTTTCAGTTTGGAAAGATCGACATCCTTGCTGCTGGGCGCCGATAGCAGCATTTGCAGGATCGTCGGAACGCAATGGCTAAACGTCACGCCCTCGGTCTTGATCAGGTTCAAGAGCAGTTCGGGTTGATACCGGCCGGGATAGACCTGCTTTACACCAGCTGCGGTCGCGGCATAGGGCAATCCCCAGCCGTGGACGTGAAACATCGGCGTGATCGGCATGTACACGTCTTCGCGGTGAAACCGCCCTTGCCGCGCCGGCGAGCCGAACCCGACCAGATCGATCAGTGTGTGAAGCACAAGCTGGCGATGGCTGAAGTAGACGCCCTTGGGCGCGCCGGTGGTTCCTGTGGTGTAAAACATCGTCGCGCGGGTGTTCTCGTCGAAATCCCCGAACGTGAAATCGGGTGAACTGTTTGCCAGCATCTCCTCGTAATGACCGACGGTCTTGAACCGACTGTTCGGGAATGCCCCGTCATCCGACATCAGAACGATGCCGTCGACGGATTCAAGCTGCCCTTGCAACTGCTCGATCAACGGAAGAAACTCGACGTTCACCAGCAGTAGCCTGGGACGTGCGTGATTGAGCGTGAACAGAACCTGTTCGGGCGATAGCCGGATATTGACGGTTTGAAGCGTGGCGCCGAGCATCGGAATTGCAAAATAGGATTCCAGATAGCGGTGGCTATCCCAGTCCAGCACGCCTACGACATCGCCGCGACGGACTCCTTTCGAAGTGAGACCACTCGCAAGACGCCCGATTCGCGCGCGCAGATCGCGATAGGTGTAGCGGCTGAGATCGCGGTAGACGATCTCCTGATCGGCCGACTGTGTCATCGGCGCGTGAAGAAGGTGCTTGATCAGCAGCGGATATTTGTAGGCCGATGGCGCGTGCTCGATCAGGAAATCAGGCATTGATTTCTCCCTGGGTCTAGAAGACGTCGGCGATCCCGTACATTTCCATTTTCGCCTGGGACAGCACGACATCGTGGCTCAAAAGCACGATGTCGTGCTTGCGCCCGTCGGCGCTCTTGACGTGATTGCGCATCAGCGCTTCAACGCGGCCAGATACTTGGCGCTTAAGTCAGCGAAAACGCGTTGCAGCGCAGCGGAAGAACTGGTCGCCTGATTCATGAACTTGCTGAATTCGGGGCTCTTCATGGCGTCGGTGCCCAGCGAATTGCCGGCGTCTTCCCATTGGCGCAGCAGATCGCGCCACAGGTTCCCGAAATCAGGAAAAGCTGGATTGTTCACGGCGCTCCCCGTCTCGGCGGAATTGTTTCGCCGGTTTTTATCTGCTCGGCTTGTGTTCCGTCCGCGCCCGGGAGTCTGTCGGAAGCAGCCAGGCCGTGCCCAGTTTCTTATTCTATCGTTCGCTTGATTGAATAGAAAGTCAAGCCGAACCTGAGATCGAGAGGTTGCGAGTTCGCCCCATCCTGCGCGCATCAATTGATGCACTGCGTGATCGATGAGACGCTTTGCACCTAGACCTACCGCGATCCACCTCACGCCAACACATGATACAGCCTTCAATCGGGTTGGCGTGCCACCGATCGGAACCGCCCGCGAAGGCATGGCGGCTGAATACCCGCAACCAGCATTAACGCGTCAGCCCCGCAAGCCGGCTTGAGGGGTTGCCTCACCTATCGGTCGCTTGATCGATTCTCGACAATGTTCTTCCAAAAGTGTAGAGATCGGCGATCCATTGAAATGGCTGAGAGTTTGCCAGATCTCTTGTTGGGGCCGGATTCCTCATTGTTCACGGACTGAGAAGAAAATGACGAAGCCCTTCCGGCGCGCGAAGGCTCGTACCAAAAAGCCGAAAACGTTGCGAAAAGGCCCCGACCGCCGCCGGCAGATCATCGCCGCAGCGTCCGAATTGTTTGCGCGGAATGGATTTGAAGGCACGTCGATCCGCGATATCGCAGCGGCGTCAGGCGTTCTATCCGGTTCGCTGTACTATCACTTTCCGTCCAAGGAAGACCTGCTCTTCACGGTGCACCAGGAAAGCCTCACTGCAATGCGCCAGGAGGTCGAGACCGCCATTGCCGGAATCAATGAACCCTGGAAGCGGCTCGACGAGGCCATCGTTGCGCATTGCCGGATATTGCTCGGTGGCAGTGTGACGCGCGCGATCCTCACGCCGCCGCGCTACTACGATCTCGGGGGTGTCCGAAAACTTGTTCGTCAGCGCGACGAATACGAGAAGATCTTCGCCAGCCTTATCGACGATTTGCCTCTGCGCGCCGATTGCGACCGGCATGCGTTCCGGCTGTCGATCCTTGGTGCCATGAACTGGACCGTGTTCTGGTATTCCGCGGGCGGTCGCTTGAGCGTCGACGATGTCGGCCGGCAGATCGCGCTAATGGTGCGGGGCGCCGCCAGCAGCTCCACGACCAAAAAATAGCGGTCGTGGTCGGTCAGCGGTCGTTCCATAACCGCTCATTACCCGAACGGTTGGCGGGTTAGGCAGCCGAGCGCCTTTATGCCAGCTTAGCTCTACCGATCGCCGAGGTGGCCGCCTTAGCGGATGGTCTTTTGGACTTACGACCAGGCTGATGCGATATACCTTTCGCAGTGGAGTGCTGCTTTTCGGCGGAACTTCCGAAAAGGCCTGTGGTGTCTTCCTTCAGCGCATGTTCGACGCACCCACGGATATGCGACACCATGATCGACTGCGCGCGCTTCCAGTCGCGGGCGAGCGCCGTCTCCAGCAGTGCCTGATGTTCACGGGCGGCGATCTCTCCGCGGAATACGACGGCGATCATCTGATAGCGGAGATAGCGATCGTAGGCGGCCGCGTGCGCGGCGAGCAGCACGTCGGACCCACACGCCGAGATCAGGGAATGGTGGAAGTCCCAGTCGCACTGCTTCCATAGTTCCTGGTCCTGACGCTGCCCCGCCAGCATGCGCTTCTCCATGACGCCCAGTTTATGGTGGGCCGAAACCACCCGGCCTTCCCAATCGAGATCGCCCGCGGAAAAGGATTGCTCAAGCGCGTGGTTTTCGAGCAGCAGGCGCAGCTCGGCGACCTGCCGGAAATCCGCGGCCGACACCGGTGCGACTTCGAATCCGCGCTGGCCCTCGGCCACGATAAGACTTTCCGCGCACATCCGGTTCAGGAGCTCGCGCAAGGTCGGGATGGACATGCCGTAGCTTTCGCTGACGCGCTCGAGTCTCAGCTTCTGGCCCGGAGCCAGAACGCCGAAAATGATGTCGGAGCGTATCCGGCGATATGCCGATTCTCCGATCGTCTCTGTGGTCTGGCTTTTCATCAGCACGTCTGGCCTCTCATCGGTGGCAATCTAACACGTTTGAACCTTCTCTCGCACGGCTCAATCCGCCCGGCGCCGACGATCAGAAGGTCGGTCTCGCCGTCCCACCTGCGGTCGTCGGAAAAAGTCATCGGACTCCGCTCACAAAAACCCGATTGAAATCCAGGGCACAAACGCCACCAGCAAAAGCCCGATGAGGAGCGCCACCATGTAACCCGCGATCGGCCTCAGCCCTTCGTCCGGGTGGACTCGGCTGATCGCGCAAGCTGCGTAGTAGCCGACGCCGAACGGCGGCGCGAACAGGCCGACACCCATCGCCAGAATAATGACCATCGCATAGTGGACCTCATGCACGCCGACCTGCCTGGCGATCGGAAACAGAAGCGGGCCGAACAGCACAATCGCCGGGATTCCTTCGAGTACGCTGCCGAGAATGACGAACGCGGCGATCGACACTAGCAGGAAAGTCGGCACGCCGCCCGGAAGTCCCGTCATGGCCCTGGCGAGGTCGCGCGAGAAACCCGACTGAGTCAGTGACCAGGCCATGCCGGTGGCGGCGCCGATGATGAGCAGGATGGCGCCGGAAAGCGCCGCGGTCTCGACCAGCATCGGGTAGATGCGCTTCACGTCGAACTGCCGGTAGATCAGAAGGCCGGCGAGTGCGGCGTAAGCGATGCCGATGGTCGACACCTCCGTTGCGGTCGCGACCCCCTCGATGACCGCGGCGCGGATGACGAACGGCAGCGCGATCGCGGGTAACGCGATGAGGAATGAGCGGCCGATTTCTCGGGCTGAAGTCCGTGTAACGTGCGAAAGGTCTTCACTGCGATTTCGGCGCCAGACCACCACGCACAGGATCGCGCCGACCACCACGCCGGGCAGCAAACCGCCGGTGAAAAGAGCTGCGATCGAGACGCCGGTCACGGAGCCCACCGTGATTAGGACCAGACTCGGCGGGATCGTCTCCGTTTGGGCACCGGTCGCAGCCAGCAAGGCGACCAGTTCGCCGGGCTTTGAGCCTCGTGCCCGCATCTCGGGGAAGAGCGCCGGCGCGATCGCGGCCATGTCCGCCGCTTTTGAGCCGGATATGCCGGAGACGAGATACATCGCGCCGATCAGGACATAGGAGAGGCCGCCGCGTACATGGGCAAGGAGACTCGCCAGAAAGTTGACCATGGCGCGCGCCATGCCGGTCATCTCGATCAGGAGCCCGAGGAAAACGAACAGCGGCACCGAGAGCAGGATCAGATGCGACATTCCTTCCTCGATCCGTCCCACCACGACCACGATCGGGGTCTCCGTGGTGAGGGCCTGATATCCAAACGTGGCGAGGCCGAAGGCAAATGCGATCGGTACGCCGGCAAACACAAGGCAAGCCACGATGCCGACGAAGAAGATCAGGAGATTCAGGTTGCCGAAGTCTTCCAGCATGGGCTGCAACAGGTAAAGTCCCGCGACGACGAGCGCGCTGGCCGCAACGGCGCCGGCGATGTGGCGCCAGTTTCCAGCCTCGGCCAGCCGGATCAGGCCGATCGCCACCATGATGACGAAGCCAACCGGCAATGCCGCGGCACGCCAGGCGTCCGAAACCTGCATCGCGGGCGTCGTGACCGGGATCTCATCGGTTGCGAATTCGTAGGCCGAAGGAAGGATGAGCAGCAGGAACGTCAGGGCTGCGACCGTCGCGACGACTTCCAATGCCCGCCGCGCCGGGGGCGAAAGCATCCCGACTACCGCGGTCATGCGCATGTGCTCGGCGCGATGCAAGGCGATGGCGGAACCCAGCATCGCGAGCCAGAGGAACAGCGTCGATGCCAGTTCGTCCGTCCAGATGATCGGATGATGGAATGCGTAGCGGGAAATCACACCGCCAAGCAGTGCCAGAACCTCGACAAGGACGAGGGCCGCGGTCGGCACTCCGATCATCACGCCGATCGCCCGGTCCAGATTGTGAAGCCGACCTCTCGAAGGCGTCGCGATCAGATTTTCAGTTCGCATCCGGCCGCTCCTCGATTCGACGGTTAGCGTTGTCACAACCAGGGTCAGGCCAGCTTGCCGGAATACTTCTCCAGGACCGCCCAGGCGTCGTCGCCATACTTCTGCTTCCACTCCGTATAGAAGCCGGCTTTGGTCAGAGCCTCCCGGAACGGCGCTTTGTCCGGACGATTGAAGACGAGTCCCTTGGTCTTGAGGCTACCTTCGAGGTCGATGTTGAGGCGCTCGGTCTCAGTCCGCTGCTTCATCGTCGCCGATTCGAAAGCCTTGGTGATGAGCGACAAATCTTCCGCGGGCAGCGACTTGATCCGCTTGCCGTTGGCGATGATCCACAGACCGTCCCACATGTGCTCGGTAATGGAGCAATATTTCTGCACCTCGAAGTATTTTCCGGACTCGATGATGGTGAGCGGATTTTCCTGCCCGTCGACGATCTTGGTCTGCAATGCCGAATAGAGCTCGTTGATGGTGATTGATGTCGGGGACGAGCCGAGCGCGGTGAACAGTGAAACCCAAACCGGGCTTGGCGGCACGCGCATCTTCATGCCCTTGAGGTCTTCGACGGAATTGATCGGGTGGTTGCTGGTTGTGATGTTGCGGTAGCCGCTGTCGAGAATCCTCGGGAAAGCATAGATGCCCACTTTGTCCAGGCCGTCGCGGATGCTGGCGCCGAGGTCGCCGTCCATCGCCTGCCAAACGTGCGCGTAGTCGCTGAACGCGAACGCCATCCCGCTGATGCCGGCGATCGGCGCGACGACCTGCATCGAGATGCCGGAAGCCGTCATCATGTCGAGCGCGCCAGAGCGCACCTGCGTCAGCATCGCGGCGTCCGAGCCGAGCTGTGCGCTCGGGAAGAACTGGATGTCGATCCGCCCGTCTGATTGCTTGCGGATTTCCGCACAAGCTTCTTCCATGGCCTTCGAGGACGGATGGCTGTCGGCAAACTGGCCGCCGACCTTCAGGCTGGTCTTCTTGCCCTGTGCTATCGAAGGCGCCGCCCAAAGTGCCGCTGCTGATCCGATCGCGGTCGCGCCGAATTGTCGTCTGTTGAGAGCCATTTGCTCCTCCCGATTGGAATTATTGGTAAT
>Ga0210394_10001342_pt1 | contig 40218 bp, 63 predicted proteins | sample IncBWC12MmetaG_FD_160121 | JGI IMG/M metagenome (GOLD analysis project Ga0210394, IMG submission 160121) | Forest soil microbial communities from Barre Woods Harvard Forest LTER site, Petersham, Massachusetts, United States - Inc-BW-C-12-M | ecosystem: Environmental > Terrestrial > Soil >... | reverse complement strand
CAGGCGTGCCTGCCGTGATACCACCTTGCCACACCGCATAGGCATTGGTGTAGCCCACGCCCGGGGTCGTGTTCGTGATGCCCGTGATCGAGAAATTCATGATCGCGGTGGCTGCCGTGGTCGAGGCCGGCGAGAAAGTGAAGGTGATGACAGCCGTCTGCGGGGTGCCGTGATAGGCGGGCCACATCGCCAAAATCGAACCTGATCCCGTCCCAGCACCCAAGCCTGCGGTACCCGTGTTGCCGAAGAGCCAGCCCAAGACCGCCCCGCCGCCCGTGGTATCCCCCGGCTGCGGCACGACCGTGATACCGGGGAGCGACAACAAGCCCGCGCCCTGATCGAGGACCGTGACCGACGAGATCGCCCCTGCGGTGATCGCGCAGATCGCGGTCGGCAGGATGTAGGGCTGCTGCCCCTGGTTCGAAGGGGGTGAGAACACGATGATCGGGGGCTTGGTGTAGTTCGTGCCCGCGGATGCCGTGATGCCGCCCGCGGCCGAGGTTTGCCCAAAGGCGTTCAAGTTCCCCAAGTTCCCGTTGAACACGGTGCCAGAGAAGGAGATCGTCGTGTTGATCGCGCCGCCCACAATCGCATTCCAGAGCGAGCCGCCGGCGGACGGGGTGATGGTGAGGTAAGTCTGGCCCGCGGTCGCGATGCCGTTCTGCACGGTGATCGCAGAGCCAATCGGCGCGATGCCGCCTTCACCCGGACCTTGGGCGTAGCCGTAGAAGCCGTTCGTGTAGGAGGCGCCTGCGTTCGTGATGACCGCGCCCACGGGGCAGCCGGTCGAGTTCAGGAGGCGATAGTTCGCCCCGTCCGAGGAGATCGTGACCTGCGACTGCGGGTTCACCATCACGTTCTGCCAGTAGTTCATGCCCTGATCGTACTGTTGCAGGTTCGTGTACCAGCCCATCTCGACGCAGTACTGCCCGGTCACGGGGTTGTTGGTCGCGAGCTGCGGCGCCAAGACGCTGCCGAATTGCCCGACGATGCCTTGGCCTGCGGGCAGCATGGTGTACTCGCCGGCTCCCAAGCCGAAAACCAAGTTCGGCGGGTTCGCAGATTGGCCGGAAATTTTGTTGAACGGCATGGAAGTGTCCTAGATCGGAACGAAAGTGAAACCGGTGACGACGGTGCAGACCTTGGGCTTCGCGACCACGAGTTCCAAGAGCGAGAGCACCGCGCCGATGAAGCCGATCTGGTTGTTCGAGAGCGTCGACTCGAACCCGGTGAAGGCGAAGGCCGCGCGCTCGTGGATGTAGAAGGCCATGTAGCCCGTGTTCAAGAGGTAGAGCGTACCCTCGGGCACGTAGGGGTCCAAGTAAATCGGCACACCTGAGACCATGCAGGCTCGGAAGGCCGAGCGTGCGCCCCAGGGCTCATCATCGAAGCCCTTCTCGGGGGTGATGACGTAGGATTCGTTCGGCAGATAGTCGTTCTGCAGGGTCTGCCAGGTCGCAGGGCCCATGATGCCGAAGGTCGGCATCTCGGCGCCGAACTTGACCGTGCCCGTGATGTACTGAGCGACCAGGGCGCGCGTGGGATTAACTCCACCCGCGGCGTAGCGCTTGGCTTTGAGCCAAGGATTTGTGGTGCGGCTCTGATTGCCGTAGCCCACCGAATTCGTGCCGTCATCGATCGCCGCCGGGAGTCCGATCACCTGCTGCAGGTTCGAGACGTTGTTCAAAAGTGCGGTCGCGACCCCGTCGCAATAGACGTTCCCCGCATCGTTCATGTAGGAGGCCAAGAGCGGGATGATCTCGTGCGCATCCTGGATCAATCCCTGAAAGCCTAAATACGGAATCGGGATCACCGCGGCCTTCAAGTTGAATTCCAAGTTCGTCACCGCGGGCTGCTGCGCCGGCTGGTTGAAGGAGCCGTCGTAACCCACCCACTGCATGTTGACGAACTGCGACCCTTGCGCCGGGATCGTGACGGAAGACACGCCGCCCGAGGCGGGCTGAGAGTTCGCGATGAGCGCGGCAGTCAAGGGCGAGGTGTTGTAGAGCTGGACGACGAGCTTTCGGACCGCACCGCGTCGCACGACATATTGGAGTTCGGCCCCGAGGGACCCCACTCCACCCGAGGGCATAATTCCAGTTCCCAACAATGGCACGGCGCATCGCTCCTGTAAAAAATCCCCAGTCGGCGCCGCTCAAACGCACCAGGAATGTTGAAAATTACTGCGGCCGGGTGCTCCCCGGCGCCTTACCAAAAATCTCGTTCGCTGCCTTGTACATCTCGTTGATCGCGATGCGATTCAACGCCGACTGCGTGCCGCCCGACATCCCCGCGGGCGCGTTGGCGGTCAGCGCCTTCGCCCACGGATCATCCTTGCCTTCGGTCAGAGAAAAAGTCGGCGGCACGAACACCGCCGGAGTCGGGACGGCCGATTGCTTGGATGCCAAAAACACTTGGGCTGCCGCGGCGTAGCTCGGAATGGGATCGACCTCGCGGGTCATGATCTTCTCGACCTCGAGCACATCGGCATCCGTCAGATTGAAGCGCTCGCGCACCTCTTTGCGTTGCGCGGTGATGCGATCGCGAATGTCCTTCTCCTGGATCTCGCGCCGCAGCTTCTCATTGTCCTCGCGCAAATCCTTCACCGCGCTCGTGATCGCATCTTTGGCATCGAGTGCGGGGATCGAGAGATTTGGGTTCGCCTTCTTCAGGGCCCGCTGCAGCATTTCGCGGGTCTCGGGGTTCGCGTTCAGGGTTTGCAGGAGCGAATGGCTCGACTCGGTCGTCTTCGCGTGCGCCAAGAGTTGATCGACGGTGAGATCTTCGAGCGAGACGGGCATTTACTTCCGTCCCCCATTGGGCTTGGAGATGGTCAGAGGATTTTTCTGCGCGAGGCGCGCCGGTTTGTCGAGGCCACCGTGCTCGGAGTAGCGCGGCTGATTGATGATCTGCCCGTTGTCTTTTTGCGGGTCGGTGGGCTCGCGCAGGCCGGCGGATGAAGGTTCGAGGAAGCGATCGGGCATCGAAATCTCCTATCGATTGGCGGCTATCCTGCGCTAGGCGTGTGAGAATTACAAATTCTCATGCGGACGGGGCCGGCTGCGGCTTCTGAGCCTGCATCATTTTCATGATCTGCTGCTGCGTCTCGGTGCCACCGCCCAACTGCGGCATGCGCTTGACCATGGCGAGAATTTCGGCAGGAACCAAGTCCGAGTTGTCCTTCTTCGCGACCATGGAACCCAAATTTTTGAGCGCTGCGAGAATCTTGCCACCCTCGGGAGACTCGGAGCCAAAGGCAGGCAGGGCTTCTTCCAGCATATTGACCGCAATGTGAATGTTGGTAGCGGCCGCGGCCTTCAAACCGCGCTTGTCTTGCGGCTTACTCATGGGCGAGGCAGCCGGGGACTGCGGCGCCGGTGCGCCGGCTGCGTTAGGGGCAGGTGTCGGCGGGGGCGCGCCAGCGCCGGTGGGCGCGGCGCCAGGCCCGCCACCCTGCGCCATCATCTTCTGCATGACCTCGGGAGGGACGGCCACTAGATTCGCCGATGGCGTTTGCCCGAGCGCTTGTACTCGCCACGATGGCCGACATCACACACGCTGACGACGCCGGGCGACGCGCCCGCCTCCGCCGCGCTGAGCGGGATGTGGGGGATTGACTTCAGGAGCGGCCGGGGAGCCGGCGCTGACGCTTTCTAGCATAACGACCTCCGCCGCCGCGTTTTCCGGGCGCCAGAACTTCGAGGGATTGACTGACCATGGTGGGGAAGAAGGGGAGGAGGCTCAAACTCCCCTCTTATCCTTACCGCTTGTGCCGACGATGACGACGAGCCATGACGTTACTCCTGCTTCAGAGGGCCACTTTTTGGGAGCAGCCATACCCATTTCAAAAATCTAGCCGCGAGAGGTTTTTGACCGCGATGTCGCCGGCCGATGCATGCGAATGCCGAAGCGACCCTTCGGGGGCGCATTGAAGTTGCGCTTGTAGGCGTGGCCGGGCTGGTGACCTCCGGTGGCAGTCTTGGCGCGATCGATCTTCATTTGCGCTTTCCTTTCGGTTGAATTCCCGCTTGCAGTTCGTCCTGGTGTTGCGCCGCACGCTTCTGCTCCAGAACTTTAAGCCTTTCCTTCAGGTCCTGCAAGTTGGGTGGATCGTACATGTCGAGCAGTGTCTCCAAGTCGATCGCTCCGGCCTCATGCAAGGTGGTCGCATCGTGCTTACGATCCTCGATGAAGATGGGGGAGGATGAATGGCCATCGACTTTGACTTCGTAGTCGCGAGTGAACTGTTCGGCGATGAAGGTCAGCGGTTCTGGCTTCCCTGGGATCATGCATTGGAAGCGCTGATCGGAGTGATCTTGCACCAAGCGCAGGATATTTCCCGCCGATTCCTCGGCCGATTCCTCCGCGGCGATCGCGCGCTCTTTCGGGCGCGAGGAGCCTAAGCGCGCCATCAAGTCAGCCTGGCCCCGCGAGCGCACGCCAGACTCCCCCTTGCCCTGCAGCACGTGCCCTAAGCCTGCGCGATCCTCGAACATCGAGTCTATTTGCGTCAATTCCGCGAACACATCGGTCGGGAGTTGCGGTGCATGCACATCGATCTTGCCCTGCGGCATCGACATCGAGAGGCGCGAGCCCGGGATGCCGTAGGCCAGAAACTTTTCCTCCGCGATGCCAACGCCTCCGGTCATGGTCATCGGGGGATCGAACTGGCGGGTGATCAATTGCCGTATTTGATACATCCGCTCGGTGCGCCAGTCCTGCAACCACGTGAGTCTCGCGACGAAGGCATCGCCCCAGAAATAATCATAGAGATTGAATTCCGGGCGAATCGGCACGAACGGCGCGAGCCCCTGCACATGACCCATCCAGTGGCTCGGCCGGTCGAAGATAATGACATCGGGCCCCGCGCGGGTCACGACCTGATAGTCCGTGATCTCATCGTCCCACACATAGAGGTCACACATGTCGACGAGCTCGGCCTTGATTTTGGGCGCATAGTCGTAGCCCGGGCCCTGGCCCATCCCGGACAGAAACCCCGAGGTCTGACCGGGTCTCGCGAGCGAGCCCGGGATGCCGCCGACTGGCGAGCCCAAGAGCAGGCGCGAGAGCCCCGAGGCTAAGGGCGGAAGAGTCTCCCCCGACACGGCCCCGACCCGCGCCATGATGGAGGCTTTGCGCGGGTTCCCCTCCAAGTTTTTCTCCAGTTGCGTGCGGGTGATCGTGTAGTGGTGCGTGAACGCCTCCTGATCGGCCAAGTCCATGACATCCTCGCGCAACACCCCGAACTGATGCGGCTCGACCAAATAGGAGCGCACGCGCTTCTCGCTCCACATGTGCTTGAGAAGCATGACCCCGAACACCATCGACCAGCGCAAGCCCAATCCAAAGAGAATGTGCGTGCGCGACACGCGCCACTGCTCGGTCACCTCGCGCGAGAGGGGAACCGCCTTGTGCACTTCGTCAGAGGAGGCTTCCGTGCCCAAATGCAGCGAAAAGCGCATGGTGTCTGGCGAGTAGATGAAGGAAGAGAGAGTTTCGACGGTCGAGGCGATCTTGTTGTAGGGCGCACCGTTCGCGCTCTCGGTGCCGAAGAGGAAGTAGTTCCTCAAGATCTGGTACATCTTGAAGCGGTCCGCGCGGCTCGCGGTGCACTCACGCACCAACTGCTCGTAGAGCAGTTGCCGGGCTAGCATATCGCGTGGAAGGCGCACGGGCGCAATCCTACACGGTCAGGGCTCTCGCTGCCTCTTTGGAGGTGTCCGCCGCCCCCGTCACATCTCCGCCCGCGCGCGGCAGGCACCGACTCGTGATGCCGGATTCGGTGGCGGCCTCGCGCATGGCGTTATTGCGATCCAAGCGCAATTCCCCGCTACCGTCGCGCTTTTTGACGATCAGGGGCTTTTGCGCAACTCCGGTCATCTCGGCAAAGGAGCGACCCATTTCCTTGTTGATCTCACTCCCCCAGAGCACCTTTTGGCCCAAGGCGGTCTGCTCTTGCGGCCGATGCGACATCTCCCCCTCGCGCGCTGATCTCCAGTCCTTGCCGTACATCTCAGATGAGGTGCGAAGGCCGGCATCGGTGCGCCGGGTGATTCCGTGGCGAATTTTGGGCGCCGTGCGAAACTCTTGGGTCACGTGCGTGGAGGCGCAGCCGTACTCGGGGCAAATCGGGTGACTCCCCTCGAAGGGGCCGTGCTCGAGGCAGGCGAACTCTTTGATGATCGCCACCTACTTGAACCTCAAGCCTAATGTGTTGCGATCGATCTGCATAGTGATCATCTTCCCCGTCGGGGCTGGCGCGCGCGCCGGGGCACCCAGTGATGAGGCGTCCTGATATCGACCGATGATTCTCCACTCAGCGCCAACGCGCGCCTTGATGAGGGTGCCTTGGTCCCAGCCGAAGAAAAATCGCGAAAGATCACGCTGCCGCTCCTCGATGTGAGACTTATCCGCCGGGCGCTCGGCGCCGCGATTGGGCTTGGGCTGGATCGACTCCATGCGCCACATGTCGGGAAACTGCCGGCGCACCCACTCATACGGGATGCCAGTGTACGCGAGGATGTCCTTCAAGCGCAAAATGCGGTTGTACTCGGAGTCGACCGGCAGTTGCAACTTCAAATGCGCCTCGCCCTGGCGCACCTCGGAGAGCCGGCGCGCGATGTGTGCCAAGCTCATCACCTCATGGGCGTTTGTCATTCAAGCCCCGCACCTGCACCTTCACATCTTTCAAGTAATTGATCACCGAGCGTTCCGCGGCGTTCCACTGCTTCGCCTCCTCGGGGCCGCGCTGCTCCTTCACATAGGTGCGCCCCTGCGCCTGCATCTCGCGCATGATCCAGTCGTTCCAGGCAACGGTCGCGATCGCCAAGGCCATGACACGATCATCCTTCGCCCGTCCTTCGCCACCGATCTGGTCGCCGTTGCGGTGGATGTTGCGAAACTCCTGCAGGCACAAGGGGGAGTTGATTTCGATCATCTCGCGCTCGAAGTAGCCGCGCAGGGTGTCCATCATACGGCGCTTCTCGCGCGCGTTCGTCTGCCACTGCAGAGCGAAATTACCCGCCAAGGTGTCCTGGCGCTTGTAGAGATAATCGCGTACCCGCCCGACCACATCGAACGCCTCAAGCCTCGGGTCCTTAGCCTGAAAGGAGGCGGCGCGGTATTTTAAGTTCCACAACTCGTTGTACACGGTCTGCCCGGGGCCTTGCATCTCTAAATTCAGCATCGTGTCGCCATACCAGCCGGCAAGGTGGGCGATCACCCAGGCGAATTGCATCTCGGTAAAATCAGGCGAGCAGATCTCCGCCACCTGCACGATGCGATCCGCGTAGCCCCGAAGCAGGCAGCCGGCGAAATTATCTGCCCACTCGGAGGTACCGTAGGCCGGATCACAGCCCAAGATATAGCTTCCTGAACGCTCGTTCGATTGGCGCGCCTTGACCGGTGTCTCCCAGATGATGACGTGCGCGTTCTCCTGGCTCGTCTCGAGGAACTGTGTGTCCTCGAAATTAAGCCCGAATTCATAGCGAAAATACACCGCCTCTTGGGTGAGGGAGCGCCGGTAGGCTAAGTTCGTGCGCTCGGCGGAGAAGAACTTACTCCCTGAGAGCTGGAAGGCATAGTCCTCGGTGGGCGGCATCTCTTGCAGGGCCATCATTTCATCCCCGCTCATGTGCTCCTTCACGTACCAGCGCCACCAGGCGATCTGAAAGGGGGTGATCTCGATGCCGTACTGCTCGAAGATCTCCCCGATCCACACCCGCTCATCGGAAGTCGGTGCCCCGTCCCAGAAGGTTTTATATTGACTCGTCTCGGGGCCGAAGGCGTAGAGTTCGTTGCGCCACCAGCCGATGAAGATCGCCATCATGGTCTTGGAGGACTTCGCCACCTCCCAGATGGTGTAGAAAATATTGTAGCCGCGCGCGGTCGATTCGAAGATGTAGAGACGCGCGGGATTGGTCTGTGCCAAGGAATTCTTGAGCGACTGAAACCCCTGTTCATCGCCCCAGGAGGAGCACTCGGTCGCGTGCAGAAGGTTCACGCCCTTGGCGCGGCCCAAGTCCCCTTTCTTCTTCGTGCCCGCGACCATGTACATCAAGCGCGAGGAGCAGGGGGCAGCGCAGATGAGCTGCGCGCGGTTGTGGAGCTTGATCTCTGGGCGGGATTTTCGCGGCAAGCTCGCGATGTACTGCGAGAGCAGGGAGCGGAAAATCTCCCGGTTCTCATCGGTGTCGGTCACGACCGCGGCCTGCAGGCCCTGGTGCTTGAAGATCCAGTAGATGTCCAAGGCCAAGGACACCGTCGAGATGCCCATCTGCCGCCCTTTCAGCACCACGAACTCGTGAATGCCCGCCTTCAAGCCCGCTGCGATCTGCTCGACGAAGTAGCGCTGGGATTGAAGCCACTTCAAGGGCATGCGGCCGAACTCTTTCGAATCGATCATCAAGGTCGAGCAGAAGACTTCGAACTTTTTCGGGTCAAACGCGAGGCGCTCCTCTTCCGTGAGCACCTTGCGGATGATGAGCGGTTCAGCCACGCAAATTCCAGCGTAGGCCGGCTTCCTCCAAGGTGGCGCCCGGGGGACCTACACCCAAACAGATCTGGCACTCGATGGTGAAATCCCCCAAATCCCCGGACTCCTGCATCGCTCGCACGGCGCGCAACGTCGATGAGCAGCAGAAGGGGCAGCCGCGAAGGGCGACCTGCGCGCGGATGGTCGGTAGTTCCTCCTTGATCGATGCGGCCAAATCGCGCGAGTGTTTCATTTGAGCTTGGTCGACTGGTAGCGGCTCTTGATCTGGTGAAAGTGCTTGCCGATCGAATCCGCCCCGAGCAAGGCTTGGTACTCGGCCTCCGGCACATCATGATAGAGGTGCAGGTGCCCGGAGAGAAATTCCACCTCCATCTCCCCGTCATCGAAACCGATGGAAGCGATGTGGCTCGAGGTGACCGGGCGGCGGTTCACTGGCGCACCATCGGCGGGGTAGCGATTTTCGGCGCTTCTTCGCCCGCGATCTCCTGGGTCGCCACCTGTCCCACGATCTGCGCGCGCACTTGTCGGCGGATGTGGCGGCGCATGGGCGAGGAGAGTTCATCGGTGTCGGGAAGTGCTGCCATCAAGCCCCGCTCGGCCGCGACCTCAAAGAGCGCGGTCGATAAATCCAACGCCGCGGTCGCCAAGTCCCCGGGGTGCGCGTGGGTTGGATGGCTTTGCGCCCACGGGGATTTCAAAAAGTCCACCGCGAGCTTCACGCGCAGGTCCAGCTGCACGCCGTTCGCATAGCTCCCCAGCACATCGCCGAAATATCGATCCGTCACAGTTCATACTCCCCGGCGCGCGCCTCGTTGCACTCGCGCACGTTATCCTCGGCCCGCATGCACTGAATGTTGCCGAGCGCGTAGGGCCCGACATCGAACTGCCGGCCCATCACCCATTCCCCCCGATGCACGCCACGCTCATCCACATGGCCCGTCGAGAGCCACCAGTCGCGCCACTCCATGAAGCTCAACTGCCACTCGATACCGCGACTGCGGGCGTTGGCGCGCTGCTGCACGAAGCGGCGCTTCAGACGCCGCCTCGCCTCGCGCATCAACTCGGGATTCAACTCGGCCGCCTCACCCAAAATTCGCGCCAGCCTCATTTTACCCTCCACACCTTGCACCACCCCGGCTTCGCGGACCTTCGCACCGCAAAGGATACCTCAGGACGGCCCTTGCGATAGCGCGCGATGTACCAGCGCACCACCCCGGGCGTTCGATTGAACTCTAGGGCCGCGTTAATTGCAAGAGATTCCAGTGACGCGAAGACGCTCGATCGAGTCAGCGCCTCTCGGCGTGGTGGTAGCGACTCGTTTAACTCCAACGCTTGCAGCGGCTCACGCATTGCGGCAAAGCTAACACAATGACTCGATGATCCGAGAATTTTCTTTTGGGGGGGGGAAGCGTGGGGGTCACTGTCATCGCCGGCTCCAGGCCCAAACGATCCCTTAGAGTTCTCGCTCTTCCATTTGACAATGTTTGTCACTACGTATAACCAGTATTACGTTAAATCGTATGTAATTGATTATACTGGTGAATTCATCAAACGTGCGCTCCGAGGGCCTATTATGCGAACTCCATAGCCCAATCTAGTACCACTTTTCGCCACATCTTTGATCCACGGCGCTCCTTTGATCCATATGGATTAGGCGTCTAATAGGCTGGTCTATTGAGCGTACTCATTAGTTCTGGCTGGAGCCGCACGAGCGGCGAATTTCCCGCCATGCTGTTCCACGTGGAGCTTTTCCGCACAAATGCTGTGCACAGATGCCGCACGAATGCCGCACAGATGCACAGATGCGGCATTGCTCTCTGTGTCCACACCCCTACAGGGGGGTGACAGAGAGCATGTGTGCAGGCTCACTCGTGCACTTGTGCGACGGTGAGGCCGAGTTTGACGGTTCGATTGGAGTAGTGGCCGACGGCAGCGATCTTGAGTGAGCCATCCTTGACGCACTCCCGCATGATCGCGGCGAATCGCTTCTCGGCCAGCGAGTCGAGCAGTCCGTACTGGCTGGCGAGGCGCGGTAGGTAGTCTGGGCTGCGGGTGGAGGTGTTGCAGATGATGTTCATGGTAGCTAGGCGCCGAACCGCTCGCAGCACGATATCTTGGGCGAATTGCCCGCTCACCTGACGCACTGCTTGGGCAACATCTCGTGTCTCCGGAATGAGCACGCCTGAGCGCATCTCAAGCTTGCGCCAGTCATTCGGGCTGTAGTTGCTCTTGCGGCGCGAGAGATATCGTACCGACTCATCAGGGGGAGCATCGGGATCGACGGGCGCATCGGGCAGCCGATCCGATAAATACAGGCGCGCCCGCACGGCCCCCTCCCACGCGGTCGAGCCAGAGTACTCACTGCCCGCGCCTTTCGATGGATGCCCTAGCAAGCACACACCCGCTGGCTGACATGCAGCGGTGAGCCAGGACAAAAATTGTGTCACTTGGTGGCGATCATTCTCATTGCCGCCGTAGATGCGCGCAATATTGTCCAAAAACACATACTCGATCTCGTAGTCCCGGATTTGGGCTGTCAGCTCGGCCATCATTGGGGTCGGCTGCAGGAGCCCGTAGACTTGATGCGCGAGCGTGATATCGACCGACTCGTACGACTGTACGCAGAAAAGATCCTGCAACTCCTTCAATTCACTTTGGAAGTGTTCGCAGATGCCCAACTGCCGCCGCCACAGCTCATTTGCATCATCCTCGCCCGCCCAAAGCAGGACCCGCAGCGGCTTTCGTATCTCATCGACCCATGCTTTACCCAACGCCATTGCGGTACCCAGATGCTGCGCGGCTAAGGTTTTACCGATACCGCCGCGGCCGGCCAAAAGGCTCGCGTGGTGACGCGGCAGCCAGTGCTCGAGCGCCCACTCGCGGGCCGGAACCTCCCGGCTCTGCAGCCGATCCCATTCGAGAAGCGCCCGCGGCGGGGTGAGCAAGGGCGCTTTGTCATGACTGCCGTTGACGGCCTTTGCCTTAAGCTCGGGCTCATCCGCATAGGCCTCTAAGGGCGGCGTGAGGCCAGGCTCATCGGCCCCCTGCTCAAGCGTTGGCATTGAGCCACTCGCGCCACTCGGCCTCATTTTCCCATTGAATCGCCCGGCCGATCGAGACCATCTCAGCCAATTCCGGATCGTTCCACACCGTCAGGAGCGGCTCGTACATGCCGATGATGCCCGTGCACTCGCTCAAGAACTCGCGTGCCAGGCGTGCCCGCTCGTTCACGGCAAGTCCGCTGGATCGTAGGGAATGACAGGCACCCCACAGAGCAGAAAATGCACGAGCGGGACCTTTGGATCGACGAACGTTGTGTCCCAGGATGAGGTTTTCCGCACCTCATCGGCCAAATCAAGCCACTCCCCCGCATCGCCCACCGCGTGGTAATCGGGCATCTCCCCATGCACGCGCAGGTACTCGGTGATTTTCCGAATGTGCTTGGCGGTGAGGCTCACGTGGCGCCACCCGCAATCCGACGCACCTGTTCGAGCGATAACCCCGTCAACTCCGCGACGTGATGTTCGCTCTGGTGAGCGCCCAACAACCGCTTGACGCTCCGCGCTTGCTCCTCGGTTGTCAACAAACTGAAATATCGAAGGTGGGACTTGTGGGGCGGCTGAGGCGGGATATACCGGCGCATGTAGACTCCCTCGGTGGCACCCTCGTTTGAAAAGCGGCGCCCGCGCGTCAACGAGGGAGAGAACCGCTTCATCCGGGGTCTAGAGGTCCCGAACTAGGGCGCCGACTTCACATATCCGCCGATCCGTGGGACATGTCAAGCCAGCCCTTCGGCAGTCCCCAGTTCGTCTCCAAATCGCGCGCAAGCATCTCGCCAATCTGGCGTGTAGGGTTCGGGCCCGCGACCGCCATCAAGCGGTGCGGGTCCATCCCGGTCAATTTGCCCAACTGCGTCCAGCCCCCCGCCCGATCGCGCCAATAGCGAATGTTCTGCGCGCGCGTGCGCTGCACCTCTTGGATGGCTTTGTAACCCGCCTTGCGATCACGTTTGGTAAGCATGTTGACTCCGTGTATCTCCGCGCATACAGTAGCACGGATGACGCCCAATCAATTCGCCGATATGCTCCCAGCGCTCACCCGTCTTGCTATTGCGCTGGAGCGCATCGCCGATCATCTGGCACTACCCGCACCTGCATACAACGTCGCGCCGCCGCCGGGGGGCCCGAGCCCAGAGACACCCGCGGGAGCAAAGCCGGGGACTTCTTCACCCGTGCTTCCCGCACTCTCTGGTGCATCCTTAGGGACGGAGCCCCTGGCGAAGGATTTCGGACCGCCTATCCCGTTCGATACCGTGCGCGCCGCGGTCAACGCCTACGCGGACAGCCACGGGGCGGCCGCCGCGCAAGGCATCATCAAGGGCTTCGGTGCAACCTTCATCAAGGACTTGAAGGCCGACCCCTCGAAGTACGCCGATGTGCTGGCGGCGCTCAAGTGAGGCATCCGAGCATCGAGACGGTGTGGGTGGTGAGCCAGGGCGGCCGGCATCGCTGCGTCGGTGAGCCGGGGCAGTCGGTGTGTATTCACGAATTGCCGCTTCTCTGGACCTGTGAGGCGTGCGCGGTCGATTGGATCGATTATTGCACCAACAACGGTGGCCTGTGACCTTCCTGCGCTACGCCGACTACCCCGCCTGGAGCCAGTGCGCCGGCCGCCCCGCGCTCGAGGAGTCCGAAGGCGGCGTCCCGGACGAATCCTTGACGCTCACGGTGTCGCAGCGCAGCGAGCTGGAGGCCCGTAAAGGCGCCCTAGAAGGCGCTACGACGGTCGAAGTCCTGCCCCTCCAATCCCTGCCCGTGGGGCTGATCACGGCGGAGAAGGGGGCGGTGGCGTGGGGATCGCTCATTTTGGCCGAGTACCAGGATCGCTCGACCTTGGAGGTCTACCCGCCCGACAAGATCTTAGGGCTTGCGGCGCTTTTGAAGCACGCGGTCCTGCACGAGATCACGCAGACCAATGTCGGGAGCGCAGAGGAGCTCTACGCCTTTGGCGCCCAAGTGACCGAATCGGCGCACCTCTCGCTCTCGTTACGCGCTTCGGTGACCGCTTTGGAGCACTTGGTGCCCGGCGATTACTGCGCGAGCTGTCTTGCCGCCTACCGCTGCCCCGCGCTTGCCAAAAAGGTCCACACGGGCGTGTACGGGGAGCTGCAGGCGCCCGATGATGAGGAAGCGGTGCCCCTGAAGGTCCGCGAGCCCGTCGATGAAGATGCGCGCGCGGTGCTTGAGCGGCACGTGGCGAAGTTGCCCGCGATCAAAGCATGGGTGGACTCGGTCGAGCGGGCCGCGGGAGTCGCGCCGGCGAAACGGCAGCGGCGGCTTAAGAAAAAAAGGCGTGGTAGAGGCGCACGAGCGCCCAAGCGAGCGCCCAGCCCAGCGCCATCATGAGCCCGGCACCTAAGATGAAGAAGGGGTCTGACTGACGTCTCACCGCCGACTCCGCGTGTGGAGCTTTGTCGCCCGATCGATGATCTGCACCGTGATCCCATAGATTTCTTCGACGGTCTTGATTTTATTAAGCGACACGCGGGTGCGACAGCCCTTGCAGTCCTCGATCGTCACGCGCTGCATCGGGTCATGCCAGACCACCAAGAAATCCGCGCGGTAGATGATGCCGCCGGGTAAGCGAAACGGCACCTGCGAGAGAAACCAAGCGATGGCGCCAGCGCGGCGCAAGTCTTTCAATTCCAAATACCGCCCCGCTTCTAACTTCGAATCGAACATCCAGCCATCGACTTCGGTGCGCTTGTTGCGGTATTTGGGCTGGCGCTTTGCCGGCTGCGCCGCTTGCGCCTTGTACTCGGCGATCGAGAGGCGCGAGGGCAGTTCGTTCATTTGGCGCGCGGGTGCTGGTTCGCGATGTGGCAAATCCAGCCCAAGAGTGCCAAGGTTTGGCTGTGCTTGGCGGGCCCGCGCTTCTTGCATTTGTTGCACGTCACCCAACTACAGCGATCCTTCTCGGTTTTGATCGAAAGGTTCCGATGCGTGCAGCGCTTCATAGGAGTAGTTCCTTGATGGGGAGGCCGGTGACTTTGGAGAGCTGCTGCAGGGTCGCGCGCCCGGGCTTTCGATGTCCCTTCATCCAGAGGGTGATCAAGCTCGGATGCACCCGCACTCGCTTGGCGAGTTCCTGTTTGGAGATCTTGGGCTCTGTTTGCTCGACGAGGTACTGCATCAGGGGTGTCATGGCGGAACTATGTCACAATTCTTGGCCCTGAGTAAAGTAAAAGTAGTTGACACGACATTTGGCCTGTGATTTGATGAGTCCACAGTCAAGAAGGAGAACGCAGCAGTGTCGAGAATCTACAAAGTCATCAACCGCGCGACCGGCAAAGTGCAGCGCTACGTGAGAGCGAACACGTTAAACGCCGCCGTGCGCGCCTACGCGAATGAGCTCTATGTCGCGGAGCCTGCGACCACGGAGGATATGTGGCAGGCGTTTAACGACAAGGAGAATTTCGATGCGCTCGATGCGGTCGCGCCCGAGCAATTGAATTTGGGGGGGGTAGGAAATGAGTGATCCCACCGCCCAAGCCCTGATCTGGTGCGCGTGCCTCATGATGGTCTGCGGGATCATCTTGCTCGTGCATGCGATACGGCAAATATTTCGCGATGAACGCGAGTTCATCCCGGACGAGCAATTGCACCGCGAGCGCGTGACGCCCGACTTTCGGGAGCCCTCATGACCCCGCGCGAGGTCAAGCGGGCACTTCGGCTTGCGCGCTTGGACTTTCACGCCGCGCGGGTCAATTATTTGCGGGCGGTACGCGAGGCCGAGCGGCTCCTATACCGCAAGGATCAACCGTCACTCCTGAGGAAGCAGATATGAAACTTCGCATCGTCCAAGACCGCCACGCGGAATTGCAACCCTGGTACGTCATCCAGAGCTACGACAGCGAGTCGATCGGCGATAACCATTGGAGATTCGTCGATGCAGGGCGAGATTTATTGAAGGTGCGCGAGCGCTTTCGCCAGCTCATCACGAACGAACTCGACAACACCCCGCGCTACACGCTCTTAGAAGAAGCGGACACCCTACAGTGAGCATCGCGCCATTAACCGCCGATGAGTACCACGCGGACCCGTCGCCCGGAGTGTCGCTTTCATCCTCGATTGCGAACATCCTTCTGGAGCAATCACCGCGTCATGCATGGCTCGCGCACCCAAAGTTAAATCCTAACTTCGTGCGTGAGACCGATTCGCGTTTTGACTTGGGGTCAGCAGCGCACCTGATGCTTTTGGAGCGGCGCGAGGATGCGATCGTGCGGGTAGAGGCCAATGACTGGCGCACCAAAGCCGCCCAAGAGGCACGCGATATCGCACAAGCCGCCGGCAAATACGCGGTGCTGGAGCGCCACTACCAGGATGTCGTCGCCATGTGCGCAGCGGCGCACGATTTTCTCGCTGAGAGCGAATTGAGCGATATCTTGGATACCGGGATCGCCGAGCACACTCTGACGTGGCAAGAGAAGGGCCGCTGGTATCGATGCCGACCTGATCTGCTTGCTGATGACCACCGAGTTGTGCTCGATTATAAGTCCACGCAGAACGCAGCCCCTGAGGTGGTCTCAAAGCAAATAGGGCGCATGGGTTACGACCTGCAGGCCGAATTCTACTGTCATGGCGTTGATGTCGTTTGCGGTGTTGAGCCAGCGTTCGTGTTTCTGTTTCAGGAGATCATGCCACCCTACGCTTGCTCGCTTATTTCGCTCTCAAACGCCTACCGGGCCATTGGGCAGGGAAAAGTGCACCGCGCCGTGCAGATCTGGGCGCAATGCTTGGACAGCAACCTATGGCCGGCGTATACGAATCAGATTCACTACGTCGAGCCGAAGCCCTGGGACCTGACGCAGTTCGAGGGAACATTGTGAGCTTTCAATTCAAACCCGCGATCCGCGAACAAGTAGGGCTCCTGATTGGCCTCGCGGGTGGTACAGGCTCGGGCAAGACCTTCTCGGCGCTGCGCTTGGCTTCCGGCATCGCCGCGGGGAAGCCCTTTGCGCTGATCGACACCGAAGCCGGGCGCGCGAAGCACTACGCCGATCAGTTCAAGTTCGATCACGGCGATTTGGCCCCGCCTTTCACGCCCGAAGCCTACGCGGAGGCGATTCTCGCCGCCGATGCCGCGAAGTACCCTTGCATCGTGGTCGACTCCTGCACTCACGAGTGGAGCGGTGAGGGTGGAGTGCTAGAGATGCACGAAGCGGAACTCGATCGGATGGCGGGCGATGATTGGAAGAAGCGGGAAGCCTGCAAGATGGCCGCTTGGATCAAGCCGAAGATGCAGCACAAGAAGATGGTGCAACGGCTCTTGCAGATCCGTGCGCATTTGATCTTGTGCTTTCGAGCGGAAGAAAAGGTCGAGATGGTGCGTGATGAGGAAACCAAGAAAATGCTCATCGTGCCGAAGAAGTCCATCACTGGATTGGACGGCTGGATGTCGGTGTGCGAGAAAAATCTACCCTACGAACTCACGACCTCGTTTCTCTTGACGGCCGATGCGCCCGGGATGCCAAAGCCCATCAAACTCCAGGAACAGCACCGAATCATGTTCCCACCGGCGAAGCCGATCAGCGAAGAATCCGGACGTTTAGTCGCAGTGTGGGCTGCGGGCGCGTTGACCGAACAAGCGCTCGACGATCTTTGCATGACGATGGATGTGAAGACGATTCCCGCGCTTGAGACCGCGTTCGGCCATGCCTACACGCAGGCGAAGGCGGTGCGCGATGAGCGCGCCATGAAGAAGTTGAAAGCCGTGTATGACGGCCAGAAGCAAGCACTGCAATCTGGGACGATTTGAAGTTCACAACAACCAAGGAGAGATGACATGTTGAAGGGTCTAGTTTTTCTGATGACGATGTTCAGTGCCCACGCGATGGCACAGACGGTGGTATTGTCCGATAACTTCACGTTCGGCTACGGCGGCACCACGGCGTGTGCAAGTATCACGGCTTGGAACGGCATCCCGAACGCCTATCCGCAGGACATGGGCGGGGTGTGTTTGGGCAACAGCGGCTCACCCTATGCGCCTCTTTCGGCCTCTCTGAGTGCACCGTGGCAGTTGGGCTTTTTGAACAACGGCGATCTTGCCGCCTGCGCTGAGATGACCTTCGGCCCCAAGGTATTCAGCGTGGGCGATGGTACCCATGTCGGGGATGTCTACACCCTCGTAGGATCGACGAGTTGTCCCTACTACACCGGAGAGTACGGGGGTGCAAGCGATAACCTCACCGTGGGCTTTAGCGTCGTTGCATCGTACGTCATAGGAACGAAGTGCAACTACTATCGCGGTCGCTGCGTGCCGGTATTAATCAGCGTCCTTGAGGGGGGCACCGGGACCGTCACCGAGACGCAAGACTAGTCGTTCAATCGGAGCCTGTCGCAGCAGGCTCTCGTGGAACTACTGTGGGAAAAGCCTGTGAACCTACATAAATTGAAACTGCCACCAGAATACAAGCAATTCGTAATTGTTTCGGACAACCTGGTGGATGCGGCCCGAATCATCTATCACGAAATATATGGTGACTCGGTGGAAGTCGTACCGTGGAGCAGCACTTTATTGCCAGAGTTCGCTCCTGCAAAGGCTTGTGACGGTGGGTAAATTCGTGACAATCGGCGACTCGACGCTCTATGCGGGGGACTGTCGCGACGTTCTCCCCGACTTGCGGGCCGACGTGATGATCACCGATCCGGTATGGCCCAACGCGCCTGCAGGCATGTTCCCCGATGTGCCATGTCCGGAGAGCCTGCTAAAGGAGGCATTCTGGGAAATGGCGTGGCTCGACCGAGCCGTTATCGTGTTGCGCAGTGATTCGGACCCCCGATTCCTTCGCGCCGTTCCTGAGCGATTACCGTTCTTTCTGGCGCAGGTTCTCCAGTACGTCATGCCCGGATACATCGGCCGCAAGCTCGGCGGCAATGAGATCGCTTACAGCTTCGGTGCGCCGGCCAAGAGCGAGCCGGGACGGCGAGTAATCCCCGGCATGTCCCCGAAGGTCCAGCCGAAAGGACGTGCGGCCAATGGACACCCCTGCAGCCGAGCCTATGAGCATTTCGAGTGGCTGATGCGTTGGCATAGCGATGCCGGTCAGACCGTGATTGACCCGTTCATGGGAAGCGGCACTACGGGCTTCGCAGCAATCAAGGCTGGCCGGAAGTTCATCGGCATCGAGATCAATCCCGAATATTTTGACATTGCGTGCGAGCGCATCGAGAGGGCACATGACCAGTATCGACTATTTGCCTGACGGCTACGCATCGCAAAACGCCTCTGAGGATGACAAATGAAAGACTTACTTACTGAACTGGCGCACACACAGATAGGTTCTGAAACTAGTGCGGCGACCAAATTATTGCGCCAAGCGGAGAGCCGTATCCGTGAACTAGAGACGGCGATTGCGATTCACAATAAACACGCCGTTGCGGCCAAACTCACCAATTGGACCATTGCGACTTCTTCGGAAAACGAGACGAAGCCATGACAGTCAAACGATTTATGTGCGTGCGTGTGCTGCATGAAGATGGCGAGCACATGACGCCAACACATGTGCGTGTCGTTGCCGAAATCGACTACGACGCCCTCGCCGCCGAACTGGCCGAATGCAAAGAGTCGCACGACAAGTACTGTCCGAGCACGGCCCGCATCCGCGAACTGGAGGCGCAGTTACGCATCCTGATCGACGAGATCGCAGTGCGCGGCATCCCGATTCGGCTCTCAGATGTGAGCGCGGTACTTGTTGGCGAAGCGACAGCATCGGAAACGAAAGGAGAACAAGGATGATTGACGAAAAGAAGATCGACCCTCGCGAAGAAAATTGGACCAGCGAGATTGGCCTGGACTGCCATATATACCCGTGCGACTTCGGTTCCGGCAGATGGCACCTCTGCGGCTACGTCCGCATACCCGAAGGCCACCCGCTGTACCAGGTGGACTATTCCGCGCCTGTGCCCCAATCGCTGATTGAGGCTCGCGAGAAGGTTCTACAGTCGCCAATCGGTAAGCGCGGGATCATTGATGTGATTTGCATGGCGAGCGGCACTGAGATGCGCTCCGGCGTCCTATTCGACGTTCACGGCGGTATCACATTCTCCGGGCCGTTCCGTGGTGAGGACCCGAAGGAGTTCTGGTACGGATTCGACTGCGGGCACTGCGATGACAACAACGACCGGTGCAACGCGGCCTACGTGCGCAATGAATGCGAGAGCTTGGCGAGACAGATCGCCGCCTTCGCCTCGAAAATCAAAGGAGAACAAACATGAGTGCATTACGCCCTGAGCTACCCAAAGGGTATAAGACGCCACTACCGCGCGAAGAAGTACTGCGCAGACTCTACAAATCCGTGGCTCGCCGTCGTTCATTGATTCGCGGGCAATTGCGCGACAACGGTCACAGATGCGCATTGGGGTGCATCGCAGATGATGCCATGTCGACAGGTGGTATCACCATGCTTACTGCGGTGGCTGATGAGATAGCTTCTGTCAATGACAAGCTCGGTCCTCGGTCGTCGCCCAAACGGCGCTGGGAATATGTGATGCGCTGGCTGCGAAAGCAGCTCGCAATCATTGACTCCAAGTCTGACCGGGGAGCGAAGCGATGACCATCCAGATAGAGCGTGTAGCACAGCCCGTGCCACGCCTTCATTGCAGCACAGCGATGGAGGAATTTGTAAAAGTTGTGGGCGTCAAACTTGAGGTGGGCGAATCTTTTCTTTTCGCTATAACGAGCAACCATCGCAACGCTATTTCCATCATCCATTACTTGACTGACAAACGATTCTTCGTGCGGCGGGCTGAAAATGGACAGTTTCGAGTGACGCGCACCGAGTGACGAAGATGAGCATACCGGCAAGAAAAGAGCGTAAAATTCAGGCTTCCACACACCGGAGGTTGCCATGCTAATGAACGATCTTTTCGATAAGTACGACGCCGAGTGCATCCCGGAATTGGAGCCGAGGACGCAGCGCGACTACCGCGGAATTCTCGCGATCCTGCGCTCAACCTTCGGGCATATGACGCCGCAGGAAGTCAAGCCGCGCCACGTCGCGGACTTCATTAACGTCAAGAAGGGGAAGATTCACCGCAACCGCATGGTGACGATCCTCTCGACCGTATTCAAGATCGCGATGGGCTCCTGGGCCATCGAAATGGACCTCGTGAACCCCTGCACGGTCGTCAGGCGCCATCCGACGAAGCCCCGCGAACGATACGTCACCGACGAAGAGTTCAAGGCTGTACGGGCCATAGCGTGCCCGCAGGTGCAGATTGCAATGGACTTGGCCTACCTCACCGGACAGCGCCAGGGCGATATCGTCGGCCTGACATGGAAGCAGGTAAAGACGGTCGGCGTGAAGCGCGAGGATTGGCGGATCGAGATCGACCAGGGCAAGACCGGCAAAAAGCTCGATATCATGATCTCGCCAGCGGTCGAGACCGTCCTCAAACGTGCTCGCATCATGGAGCCACAGTTCCCACACGTGTACGTTTTGAGAACCAAATGGGGACGCCGCTACACGCCTGATGGGTTCCGCGCGCTATGGCAGCGAACGCAGAAGGCCGCAGCCAAAGCCGGTTTGGCCCGCTGGCACTTCCACGACATTCGCGCGAAGAACATCTCAGATAACCCAAGTTTGGAGGCCGCATATCTCCTAGCAGGGCACATCGATCAAAAGATGACTCGCAGGGTCTATGATCGGAATCGTCGGCGCGTGGAGCCTCTACGATGACTACAGTCTGGTCATGCGGTGGCGGCACACAGAGCGCAGCTATTGCCGCACTGATCGTCACTGGTCGTCTGCCGAAGCCTGACGCAGCGGTAATTGCCGATACCGGACGCGAGGCGAGCGCGACATGGAGTTATTACGATGCGGTGTTGCGCCCGAATCTGGCGGCCGTTGGTGTCGATCTCGTTCGGCTGCCTCATTCTTTCAAGGGGAAGGGCTGGAATACGGTTGATTGGCTAGGCGGCGCGGATGGCAAGACAGTGTTGCCACCTATGTTCACCACACACACCGGCAAAATCGGCCAGACAAGCAAATTCTGTTCAAATGAATGGAAGGCGCGGCCCTGCGAGCGCTATTACCGGAGTCTCGGTCTAAAGGAGGGTTCGATCTGGATCGGTTTCAGCAACGACGAATTGCAGCGGATGCGAGGATTCAACCCGCGAGCGAAGTGGAACCACGAATACCCGTTGATTGATCTCGCCATGAGCCGCACTGATTGCATCGATCTTGTCGCAGAGGTCGGCTGGTCGCCCCCGCCGCGCTCGTCCTGTTGGATGTGTCCGTATCGCTCCGATGCAGAATGGGCAGACTTACCGGACGATGATTTCAATCGCGCTGTAGCCTTCGACAAAGATGCGCGAGCGATTGACCCAACGTTATTTTTACACCGCTCCGGTGTGCCACTTGATGAAGTTCAATTCGATACGGCGAAAAGCGATTTGCACGTCGAACAGTGCGCAAGCGGGATGTGTTTTACATGACAACGACTACGCATCGATGCTGCTTCACATGGCGCGGTGATTATTGGTGTGCATGCGAAACTTGCGGCGAGTTCCCAACCAAAGAACAGATCGAGGAACTTGAGTGCCGCTCACAACATACTTCAGGAGCGGACAAATGACCGGACCGATTTACGAAATTGACAAGGTGGCTTTCGAGACGCCTCATGATCGAGGATTCTTTGCGAGGGCCAGTTATTTGAAGGCACCGGACAATGGTGATGCGCTGATCGAAATATTCTTCGAAGGGAAGAAGTTGCGCGAGTTCTTTTTTCCGGCCTACAAGATTTGGAACGTCGCTGCGCACCTCTCCGACATCGTGGATGGTGAATTGGAGAACAGTGGACGCGGCTACAGCATGGCGGCAAGCACTGGATTTGATTCGCCGCACATCGTGCTTGAGCCTGCATTCCCTGATACATCCGGGGCCAAGCCATGATCATGATTCTCAAATGTCCAGTATGCGGCGCGCGTGAAGAACGCGACATCGGCCCAGGCGACGAGCAGCCGTATTGCAAGGCTTGCTTCGGACCCCTCATGGCGGTTGGTGCCAAAACGCACGAGGACTATACCCGTCGATCTTATCAACGGCGTACTCCCAAACCCGGAGATGAGCATGGCACGTGATAGATTCAGCGATTGCGGAGCGACCGACGAAGAAGTAGTTGAGTCGCTCCAGGAAGAATTTGACGAAATGCAAAAGACGGCTCGCGCGTTCGCGTCTCGGTGCCGTGATCTTGAGGCGGCATTGAAGTTAATAGCCGCTTGCACCCCAATTCCCGGCCCTGGGCTGTCGCTTGAATTGAGCATGGTAAGTATCGCCCAGAGGGCTCTGAAATGAAGATCGGCTACGCAGACCCGCCCTACATCGGTTGCGCGCATCTCTACCCCGAGAATCGCGAAGTCGATCACGCCGAACTAATCGAGCGGCTGCAATTCGACTATGACGGATGGGTGCTGCACGCAGCTGCGACGCCGCGCAGTATGGCCGTCCTAGCGCCGCTTGTGGAGGCTACAGGGGCGCGCTGGATGTCCTGGGTGAAAGGGTTCGCCGCCTTCAAGAAGAACGTCAGCGTGGCTTATGCGTGGGAGCCAGTGATCGTTAAGCCGGTACGCAAGCCTGTCGTCACTCATCGGGTCGTCATGCGGGATTGGATTCAAGAATCGATCACGCTCAAAAAGGGGCTGACCGGCGCAAAGCCTGAGAAGGTCTGTCACTGGGCATTCGAGATGCTAGGCGCAAGTCCCGGCGATGAACTGTATGACCTTTACCCAGGCACAGGCGCGGTTAGCGCGGCCTGGGAGACATGGAAAAGATCATTTACGTGTGGCTTCGAGGCCAATCCAGGAGCAAAACATGGGAATGATTAACATCACGATGCGTGGCTCGTTCTCGGGTCCGGCGAAGAACGAAACGTTTTCAGCCGAGGAAGGTGGCCACGCCTTTGCGATCACGCGAGCGATCCAGTTCCTCAATTCGCAGATGCAGGCGGCGATCATGCTGGACCATCATCTAGCGCGCAGTGGCGACAAGCCGCCAAAGTCGGACTTCGGGATGCTTCCTTGAACTGGTGGCAAAAACACCGCCAACACTTCATCGCGGAGACCGTGAGAACGTGTGGCTCAATCAACAGGAGTGACTTAGTGGATAAATACGAGATTTCCTTGGCCGTTGCCTCATCGGATCTGCGGGTGTTCCAGGCGGCACATCCCGGTTATCTTGAGTACGACAAGACTGAGAAAACGTATCGAATCTGCAAATCGATCAGGATGGCCGGGTGGAGCGGGTGAGCTCAGCGTCTAAACCACAAGGGAATGCGCCGTGATAACCGGTCTTTTGTTGATCGCGCTCGGCCTGCTGATGGTGCGGTGTTCATATGACTGACGACACACTAGATGAGCATGGCAAATAGCTGTAACTGTCCCGAGTGGGGGCCGAATATTGCGAAGGTCAACGCGCCGCTGCAATTAGCCTACGCCCGCAATCCGCATTCAGGAAACCTCTACCGAGGCGTGCAATTTCGATATTGCCCCTGGTGTGGTCAGGCGCTTAGGCCATATATACCCGCCGATGCATTGACTGCCGATGGAGGATCAGAGCATGCCTAGAAAAGACCTTGGACAGCCATTGGATCTCAAAGAGGCAATCGGGATGCTAGTTCAGCCTAACTTTCGCATCAGCATCGATGATCTCGGTGGCTACGATGGCTATGAGATTTGGATTCGGCGCACCGAAGGAATGAGGATTAGCCAACGCGAATTAGATATGTTGATAAAGGATGGATGGCTCGAAGCATATGGCGCGCACAGTTGGCAGCTATCCGATGCTGGCAAGAAAGCATGGCTGCGCAGTACCGATGAGTTGGGCGACGGTAAGCTGCGCTCACCTAACAGCGGACGTGCGGAGCATGAGTAACCCCTGCATGAGATACGGCATGCCCTGCGATGCCGGGACGGAAGGCGACTGCCGTTGTTATAAACAATTTTTGAGGTCGAGCGATGAGAATCAATGTGTACAGCCAGGAACTAACGTCCGAGGTATTGCCGATCAGCAAGGAAAGCAACACGGGGTTGGAGTATCACGCGATTCAATTCGTGATGCACTCCTCGCCGATGCTCCACCATCCGCCGAAGGACGATGATCGCAGCGCCGTGACATTTTGGCTGCCAAACTCTCGGCGCGGCGTGGACGCGGCCTTGCAGATGTTCGAGAAGGCGGCAGAACTTTGCAGGCAGCGGCTCAAAGATGCGGTTGGCTCTCCTGCCAGCGGAGAAGTAGCCAAATGAGCGTATGGACTCGAATTGACCTGTACGGCTGCCCGGCGATCTTGTTCGCCCTGGCCTGCATGGCCGCATGGTTTCGCGAGCCTTTGCAGATGGGGTTGGCTTTTTTGCTTGGCTCCATCCTCATGATCGGGCTTGGATATCAACCCAGCGGAGGCGCTGATGCGTAAGGAGCGATTGGCTCACATTCGCAAGTTCTTCGCCGGAACCTGCATGCCGCGCGATGTTAGGGAAGCATGGGATTACGGGATTGAACTTCTGGGGTCGGTGGAGGGGCTGAGCAAGCCGGTTACTGAAAAGGAGCCACCTCACTGCCCGACGTGCGAGTGTGGCGTTCACTCACAGTCTCATGCCTCCGTTAAGCCCTAGAGCGCCGGTACTGCTGCACACGCTTCTTCTTCGGCGCCGGCCGTAAGGGATCTGCGATCAGATCCCGTATGGCCTTCGCTCCTTTTAGCAGCCGCACCATGCGCAAACGCTGCACTTTCGTGGCAGCCACCGCCTGAACCTACAGATCAGGAAACAGAGAAATTTGCAGGCGGGTTCGGCGTCAGCGCGGCAATCGAGAAAATGATCTCGGCCGTGAAGGCCGAATTCACCGGACCCATCGTCTGAATGGCCGCAGCGTACGAATCGGCTTTGAGCACCGTGCCCAATGCGCTGATCAGTTCATTCGCAGCGGTCGCTCCCGCCACTATCGCCGTGATGGGGTAGGTTCCCGCAACCGAGCCTGCGGCGGTGGTTGAGCGAATGCCGATCATGTAGCCGGTAATTTCCCCCGCGACGATCGGGGAACCATCGGTGTTGGTAGTGGGATCGGTCCAAGTGAACTGAGTCGGATTAGGCATACATCACCTCTGTTGCAAATAGGAAATAGCGGCCTGGGCTCGAGCAATATCGTCCTCGATTGCTGCTGCTGTATGACCGGGACGGATGAAGTTCAGAACCGCACCTAACACTTTGGCCCAAAGCGGTGGTTGAGGACGCTTCAGCGCAAGCCCGGTCTCGGCACTGATTGTACAGTCGGCATCTCTAAATACCAGCGCACAGACGAAGATATCGAGGTACAGGAGGACTTTATAGAGATACCCCTTGGTCACTGCGGCCACTTATCCAACGCCGCCCTACAGTCCGCTAATGCGGTTTCGTAGTGGAGTTCGAAGGCGTTGATTTGGGCTCTAATATCGACTCCAGGTCCTGTGTCAGTTGCCCCACTGGCGGCAGTTGCACCGCCGGCTTTGGGGGGAGCGCCGGACACGGGGCAGGTATTGGCCGGTCCACTGCGCACGAACACAGGAGCGCGCTGCTCGCCAATGGTAGCAGCCACCTGGGCGATGGCCGCATCACGTCTCGTATTCGCATCGGTTTGCTCCTTCTGCCAATTCACTTCCGTTTGCGCATTCGCGGCGAGCTGCTTTTGCACCGCCTGCATATCATCGACTTTGACGATGTCTTTGCCGTAGGAGAGCACCATATAGACCGCGATACCCACCACGATCAGTATCACGATGTCTTTGACGATCGAGAAAATGGCTGCGGGTGTCACTGATCATCCCTCCGTGGCGGCGGTTGCCCCGTCCATTGCCGACCTGAGTTGTTGTAGAACTTGATCGTCAGGCCAAAAATTCCCGTGACCGCCGTGATCACCCCGGTGACCAATCCCGCATCCTGAACCGTGCGATCCGGGGTCGCTAAGTGAAAATACCAATTGAGCGTGCGATCCGCGATGTAGATGGTCCAAGAGCCGAACGAATACAGCACCGACCGAGGCACCGCTCTCCACGCGTCGAAGATCTCAGCCCAATCAAGGTAGTCTTGTTTGGTCGGCCATTTCACAGATGCTTCAAGACGTAAGGTGCAAGCAGCCCTGCGTAAGTCACAAGATGCGGCCAGTTCTTGGCGAACCAGCTCTCTGTTTTGGTCTCCAAAGCTTTGATCCGAGCTTCCAAGGTCGCGATCATCGATTCAGGCGTTGCTGCCATGTGCATCTCCTAGTTTGAGGGCATCAGAAACCAGCATATCGGAATTCGCGGGAGGTCCTAAGTACTTGACAACATACACGAGGTAGGCGGCCGAGTCATTTTCCGTAGGCGGCGCCCACTCGTAGATCGCTTGGGCGAGGGTCAAACCCCGATCGGCATAGAGTTGAAGCTGACGCTCCAAATCGGCCCATCCGTCGGACGGAGTATCAATGACCCCTATGGCGTCCGGAGCGTCAGCAGAATGAAAACTGTGGGGTGAGTGTCGCAAATCCCCAGGATTATTGTCCCGCTGCGGGAGCGATCCGGGCACATAAAATCCCTCTTCATGTGCGATCGCTTCGGCAAGTTTGCTCATTTCACATGCCCCTGGATGATCATATTGACAGTGGCTTGCAACACCTGAACTTGACCATAGACGACGACCTCACCGCAAATCGCCGCCACGATCAAAAGCGACATCACGGTGAGCATCGTATTGATGAACTTGGTTGACCCGTTGTGCACGTTCACCGGTACATTGACCCGGGAAGGGTACAGGCGATTAAACGCTCTAGCGAGTTCCACATAGTCAAGCTCGGTGCCAGCGGGAGGGCGGCTGAACGGTTGATGCGAATCGCTCATGCGGCAAAATCTCCACGTGATTTGAGGTATGCGATGATCTCAGCAACCGCCTTGTTGGTATTGCTATTCGCGCCGCCCGCATCCGTGATGTTGTAGTTAGAAATGGCTGCTCCACCCACGGGCGTCCCCCAGCCGGTCAATTGCGCGGGAGGCGTATTGCCTGAGATACCAATGGGCCCACCGATCGAGAGCGAGGGTGTCGCGGTCCCCCCGTTGATCAAGTTCAGCGTATTAGCGCTCGAGGAACCGGATTCGGTCAACTGGAAATAACCCGCAAGACTCATGTTGACCGAGCGTACCCAATTGTTCACGCCATTGAGCATCAACGGATTCGCGTAGACATTACCCCAAGGGCCAGCCGATATCTGTAGCACGTTCGTGCCCTGCACGAGGGCATTGGTCATCACATAGAACTGATAGCCCCCGCGCGTATCGGAGGTCTGCGTTATATCCTCGATCACCAAGTTGCCGAACGTGTTGTTGATGTAGTGGTTGCTGCTCCCTGCAATATGGGCGCCTTCAATCACGTAATCGGCGGTCGCGTCCACGAAGGTGACCGGGCTGTTGCAGATATCGGAGCCGAAGGAAAGCGCCGTGGTGCGCTCACCGTCCATCTCGCAAAACTTCGAGCCTCCCCAAACATTTTGGCTGATCCCGGTGCCGACTCCGCCACAGTACAGGCGAATGGCGCCGCCGCACTGATCAGGTTGGGTTCCTGCATTGATGCCAAGATACACAGAATTGAGTCCGCACGCTCTGCCCGCAATCCAATAGCTGCCCAAATTCTGATAGGTCGATGACTTGTTGACCTTGTGATGGAAATGCAGGCCCACCTGACCACAGTTAATCTCGACCGTATTACTTTCTTGCCACCCGCCGCTCAAGAAAAATTCGCCCAAGGCGTTACGGAATGGATTCGTGACCCGCAAGCGAGCCCGCGACCAGGTCGAGGGGCCTAAGCTAAAGCCATCGAGCCCTGAGTTACAGCAATCGATTTCCCCGATATCGATCTTGAATGGCAAGTACCGTAAGCCCGTGGCGAGATACTGTGGATAGGGACCTGGTACCTGACGATCGAAACCCACAGCGGTGATGCAATGTGAGGTATTGTTGTTGATCGCAAAAATGATGAGGGCATTGGGCAGTCGGATATCGTTGCAACCCGCCCCTCCCATGGGCAATGTCTGTGTCACGAGAAAAGAATCGGTCACATCCTGTATCGGATAAGGCAAGCTCAAGGCATCCAAAATCGCGGTCGAATCATCGTACCCAAAAGCCGCCTCGATAGTGGCAGTCAAGGTGATGGCGCTCACGCCTGAACCGGTGGCTGCAACCCCTAAGGTTAAGGTCGATGAACTGGTTGCGATCACTTGATCGTTAGTTGGGATATTCACCCCATTGGCGTACCAGATACGTGTCAGTCCCACCCCTGCCGTAATGGGACTGACACTCGTCGAAGTAACCGCAGTAGTACCGTTCAAGGTACCGTTCATCGTCACAGTTCCAGGCTGTGTGACCGTCGCATTCAACGTCACCTGATTCGCACTCTGTACAGATAGAATCGTCGTGATCAAAGGCGCGGGTCTGCCCCCCGTCCTCGAAGCAGCGCCATCAACCACCACGAACACCATCCCGGCAACAGCACCGGCAAAACCTCCGGAAGCACTCGTAACAACCGCGGAGCCTGCGATGATGATGGCATCCGCCACACGCTTGGCCCCGCCTTTAGCTCCATAGCGATAGAGGCTTCCCGTGGGGTACACCGTATTGCTCGGCGTGATACTCAAGGCAAGTTCCGCTGGCGTCTGCGGATAGAGAATTGCGCCTAAGTAGCTTTGTGTGAGCACGACCTGTACCAAACCCTCGATGAGCGCTGGGGTGTTGGTCAAGATCATCTGCCACGCGGCGCCGTTCCAGCGCACCGCAGTAGGGGCGGTCGTTTGAATCTCCGCCCCATCGAGCGCGGCGCCCGAAGGATCAACAATGGCGAGGGCGCCCGTGCCAGCAAAATTCAAGGTCGAGGCCCCGGGGTTCGCGTTCAACGCCGTGAAGGTCACCGTCATGCCAATAGAGAGCGCGATGGCGGCCGCCGGGAGAGGCGTGAATGCGTTCGCCGCGATTACATAGGCGCCTGCAACGCCAGAATCAGTGCCTACAAAGAGCGCCTTGCCGTAGAGGTCGCTGAAATTGGCGTTCGTTTTATTGAACGGGACTTGGCCGGAATCCCCAGTGCCGTCCCCGGCAACGACTCCCACATTGACGAGCGCTTGCGTCACGGCACGGCCATCGGATTTGAGGGCTGCATTATGACGGTGAAGCCTGATACCGTAATCGTCACTTGGGTCTGTTCAGGAACGATCGAGCCTGCGGCGATCGACTGGCTGATGACGTACTGTGGGAGCACGATGGAGGAAATTACCCAGATGGGCGGTGCGATCAGAAGTCGTGCGTTGTTCAATGCGAGCTGCGCGTCCGAGTAGAACTTGCCCACCACATTCGGGACGAGCGCGGTGACGACGGGCGGCGCCGGACCTTCCGAGATCGTCAAGGGCACGTAAGTGCCGGGAGGAGCGCTGGCCAGAAGCGGCGGCCAGCCCGTGATCACGTAGCCGATCGGAACCGTTGAGCTAAACGCATAGGTGAGTAGCCCTACATTGACTCCGGCGAGCGCGAAGGCGGCAACCGCAGCGGCGAGAGTGGTGGGCTCATAGCCATCCGCGGTCCAGCCGTAGAACCCATCCGCCGTCCACTGATTGAATCCGTCCGCGGTCCAGCGCGGGTTCGTGTTGAGCGGCGCGCTAGGCATAGGTCACGGTGACGGTGGGCGTTGCGCCGCCAGCGATCACAAGGAAGAGCCCCGTCTGTCCTTGCGCATCGAAGATGAAGGTCTGCGGTACGGTGGTTGCGGAGGTCACGACTTTGGCCAGCACCGCGGCCGAGGTCGAGAGACCGTCATACACCGTGATCGTGTTGGCGGTAGAATCCGCGCCCACGGTGATCGTGTGCAAGAAGCCCGAGACCACCGCAGCGCCCGCGGCTTGCGCATACGAGGGACCGCACACGCCCAACTGTACCCCCGCGTTGTTGGCGGTGAAGACCTGGGATTTAAAGCCTGTTTGGCCGGATGTGCCGCTCATAGGATTCTCTCCATCGTCACTTGATCGACCGTCCACGAGTCCCCGGCTACTACAACGGACATCGAAAAGCGCAAGTCGACGAACTATTCGCAACCAAGCCAGTCACCAGCGTGACCGAAGAGCCCCCGCCTGTGACGGATACTGCCTTTAAGGTCACGAACCCTCGCCTGGGGTGAAGGTCATGTTCGAGGGGCCAGCGACCGCGCAGTTGGTCGAGACGATCGCGCCCAACACAGCATCGCCACCCACGACCGTGTACACGACGGTGACGCCCGGCTGCACAGGAATGCCATTCGCCGGTGATCCAGCAGATGGAATCGTGCACGTCGCACCCTGCGCGAAGTAGCACACGTTCGTCGATAGATTCTGCACGAGCAATTGCTGCGGCACCTTCTGCGTACCCGCATTCGGCACGTTCACTGTGGCGCTAGAATTGATCACTGCCGCGAGCACAGTCAGCCCAGTCGGTTGGAAGGGATAGATCTGCACGGGCTAGCGATCCGTCTTCGGCGGTCCTAAGCGTCGCTTCGTGCCCACGGGGAGCGGCATCGCCAGTTCCATCGCGGCATCTGGCGCGGGTCCATCGCTTCGCGCATAGCCGCCATCGGGCTTGCACACGGGGGAGGGATCAGGGCGATAATTGTGCAGCCCGTAGTCCTGAGAGGTGCAGGGACGGCCGGGCTTGGAGAGATCATCGACTCGCTTGGGCCAGGGCATATCGAAGGTCTGCGTGCCCAAAGGGTCGCTGCGATCCAAGAGTCCTTCGAACTTGAAAATCATGCGATTGCCGCGGGCGAAAATGTCTTTCGGAATTCTCATGTCGTGCTCCTAGATGTCGTCTGGGTCGAAGTCATCATCCTTCGACATGATAGCGTGCTTCACCTTGTACCAGCTCACGGCAGTGTTGAGCGCCTTGATCTGCATGTCAAACGGCTCGCTCTGGCTGCGCTTCAAGGCTTCCTTGATGGCTCTGTCGAGTTCTTTAGAGGGCGATTCATCGCTCATTGCTGCTCCTCACCGCCCAAGATTGCCCCCACGGTCGCTGCCTTCTTGCCGCTCACCGGCGTGTATGGCCCGCCTCGCTTGAGCGCGCGATTCTGCAAGTACTTCTGCACGGGCCTCGAGTACGCGATCGGAGTTGCCGCATTCAATGCAAGGCCGCCGATCGAGCCGAAGGGGTTCTTCAGCATCTCGATCAACTGCTGACGGCCAGGGGTCCCTGAATCGGGTACGTTGTTACCCAAAACTCGCGAGGCGCTCTCCGCTTCTTTCTGCCCGTGCGCGGTGCCGGTCGCAAACCGCCCCTTGTCCTTCGACTTATCGCGCCGTTCGATCGAGCGCAAATATTGATTCGGCGTGAAGGCACCCTCCTGGCCCTTGCCGCCGATGCGGGATGCCAGGGCAGCGGTCTGAAACTTCGCGTACGCGGTGTCGAGCTTTTTCAAGTCCTGCGCATGCTGTGGGTTCTCGCGCCGGATCATGTCCCACATCTTGGCCTTCACCTCTTTCAATGAATCGGCCACCTTGCGCTCGGAGACATTGCCGGCACCGTACGCCTTGATCTCCTTGTCAAGCACATCATCGATCTGCTTCAACGTCTTGCCATCGGCCTTGCCGCCTTTGCCGAAGCGCTCCGTCACATCGTTATCGATGATGGAGAGCAAGCGCGCGCGATCGGTCGGGCGCATGCCAGTGCCCTTCTGCATCGCGGCGGTGCGAATCTGATTCAGATCGACCGCGAGTGAGGAGCCGTTCGGCGCGACTTTGGTAAAGTCCCCCGTGAGCTTTGGCAGAAGTGCCGTGTAGCCGTTCGAAATCTCGCTTTTGGTATGGAAAAGCGCATCGCGCCCGGACTTGTTCGCAGGGACCGGGGGCTTGCCGATGTCCTTCAACGCATCGTCGAGCTTCTCCGAACTCCACTTGACCACTGCCTCGCCGCGCCGGTTCGTGATGGATTGGCCGCCCGCGAGCGACTCCAGTTTTTGCTCCGCGGTGTCGCGCCAGCTCTTCGTGCCGCCGCGCTGACCAGGCGTCGTGACCACACCCTTCGCCGCGAGGTCGCGTATCTCCTGCGACACGGGCTTGCCGCCGACGAGCGCCTTGACCGAAGGGCCGACAACGTCCCCGAGCACCCCCGCGGCCTTGCCAACAGCGCCGCCTGCGAGCATCCCGCCCACGGTCTCACCCGCCTGTTGCGGCTTCAAGTTCTTCAGGTACTCGCCCACCTTCTGGGTGGTATCCATGGGGTGCGCGAGGGCACTGATGCCGCTCGATACCGCGCCGGGTATGGCGCCCAACACCCCTTTGACAGCCTCGATGGGGTGCTGGGCCGCGGTGCCGATACCCTCGAAGGTCTTCGCGGCGCCCGCGGGGAGAGAGCCAAAGAAGTCCGCAGCGTCCGCTACCCCTGGCAGGCGCTCCGGCTGCGCATTGGCCTCGCTGATCTCACGATTACGCTGCGTTGCAGCATCCACCGAATTTTCTTTTCCGGGGGCAGAACCTTTCGCCTCGGCTTCTGCCCGAGCGCGAAACTCGAACTCTTCCGCCTCACTGGAAGTCGGGGTGGGCACGTTTCCACTCCTGGTAGCGGCGTTCCTTCTCGGCATCTGCGTAGGGCTTGGGCGCCTTCGCCGCCGCCGGCGCGGCGCCTGACTTCAATGCCTCCTCCATCGAGCGGCCGTTGATCAGGGCATCGGCAACCGAGGTGTTGCCGGCCTGGATTGAGGCGGCGATCTTCTTGCTCCGGTCGACATTGCGCGTGAGTTCCCCCAGCGACATCTTGTCTGGGAAGGCGTGCTCGGAGGCGATGCGCACCGAATCCGTGACTTGGCCGCCGCGGGCCAAGACGGATGCGAACTCCGCTCTCGTGTCGGCCAGGGCGTTCACGTACTCGCTGATATCAGGGTCCGCAATCGCTTGGCCCTGGCTCCACAAGCGCAGGGAATTGGCATACTTCGAGCTGCCAAAGTCGATTTTCTTCGCCGTTTCGAGGAGCTGATCATAGAGCCCACCGTCCCGGTTCAAGGCATTGATCGCCGCAGCGGAAGCACCTTCGCGGCGGGCAACCACGCCAAGTTCGGTTTGGGCGGCCTTCACGCCCAGTTCCCCAGCCTTTACCCGCGCCGCAATCTCAGTCGCTGAGTCATCCGGGTGCGCCTGCAGGAGCCCCAAGATCGTCTCATTCTGCGCCTTGACCGAACGCATACCGGGCGGAAAAGAGATCCCCGCATCCGACATCGCGGCATACACCTCGCGCACCTTGGGGTCTGAACTGCCGCCCGCCTGGCTCTTGACCTTCTCTTGGCTCACCGAGACGGTCGCGATCTGGTGATCCATGCCGTAGATCGCCTTGCTCATCTCGTCGTAGCGCTTCTGGCGCGCGAGGGCGAGCTTCGCCTGATCATCGTACTTGGCGGCGATCATGCGCCACTGGTCGAATTTCTGGTTGATCGAGAGGCGCTTGTTCTCGAGCACGTCCAGGTACTCTTGCTGCTCCTCCTTGTGCTGCTCGACCGCTTTGTCGTAGTCCGCCTGGTACTTGTCCCATTCCTGCTTCGAGCGCTCCTCGTTCCCCTCGATATGGCCTTTGATCGCGCCATTGAGCGATGAGGCCGCCGCCAGCCAGTTGCCGCTCTTGGCCCCGGCGATCCCCGCCATTGCGACCAAGACCGCGGAGAGCTTGCTGTAGGAGTCAGGGTCGATGGTAGGCTTGGGCGCCTGCGGTAAGGCGGCGGGCGCGACTGCGGGCGGTAAGTTACCCGAAGCCTCGGTGATTGCCTTCTCGACTGGGGCGAGCGCCGCCTGCTTCTGCGCGAGGATGTCAGCGGAGGGGTCGGGCGGCAAGGCGCCGCGCTGCGCCGCGAGGGCCGCGCGGTCCTGCTTGAGTTGATCGATGGCTGCGTCCGGTGTCGCGCTCATCCGCCCGGCACCCCTGTAGATACATACAGTTTCAAGGCAAGTTCCGCTGTCTGCGCGGCGATCTGCTGCGCGCGTTCTTCTTGCGCCAGCTGCATGTTGCCCACTTGGGCCAAGAGGGCATCACCGCCCGAGAGTTCGGAGATCGCATTCGTGACGTTCTGCTGCTGCGCCTGGGCGTAGAGCTGCTGGCGCTGCACATTGGCGTTCGCCGTCATCTGCGCGATCTGCTGCTGCACGATGCCCGAGTTCTGGTTGCCCTCGCCCGAGTTCGCCGCCGCCTGCTGGATTGCCGCGGTCTGCTGCTGGATCTGCTGGTTGATCGTGGCATCGATCGAGGCTTTCTGGCTTGCCCACTGCGGGCTTGCGGTGCCGCCCGACTGGATGACGGGGAGCGCTCCGGCCGCCGCCGCACTCGCGTTGGAGGCGGCCGTTTTGGACGCCGCGGGGAGCGCGGGCTGCTTGAAGGCGGAGAGCCCGGAGATGCCCAAACTGCCCAAAGTCGCGAGATTCTTCGGGTTCTGCAGCCAACTTTGCATCGATTGGCTGCTCGTGGGATCGGCGACGTCCATCGGGCCAAACCCAGGGTTATCGGCGCCGGCCGCGCCGATGTCGAAAGAGGGGGTGTCGAGCGTGGGGGACGGGATATCGAGGCCCAAGGATTGCATCATGTCGGGCGAGAGGCTTTGCAATGAGGGGGCCAGGTCATTCGCCGACAAGAAACTACCGCCGGAGTCCGATACGCCGGGCGTTGCATTGCTCGCGAAGGACTGCGAGAAGTCCGCGGGTTGCGCTCCGGGCAGGCCGCCGGTCGCCCCATCCCCGACAGCGCCCAAGCCAGAGGCCGCGATCGGCGCCACCCCGCCGAGTAGATCCCCAATCGGGGAGCCCGCGCCCGCGGTGCTGCCCGCCGTCACCGTGATCGGGTCGAGCATGCCAGAACTGCCGAGCGCGCCAGCGCCCGCCGCCGCATCGGCCGCGCCGGGGATCGCCACCGTGCTCAAGGCGCCGGTGTCGACGGGCGTCGTGATGGCGCCCAAATCGGCAAGCGCTCCGCTTGAGACATCCCCTAAGCCACCGGCAGCTGTTCCAGCGCCAGCGCCAGCCCCGGCGCCCGCACCAGCCACCGCATCTCCCAATCCGGCGAGAGTGAGACCCCCACCCAAGAGCGCGCCACCCCCTAAAACCTCCCCAGCGACCGTGCCGGCGCCCGTCAGGAAGTTACCCAAGCCGCTGTCTTGCGCGGTGGTTGCCCCGTACCACTGATTGGCCCAGTTCTGCAGAGATTCGTTGGCGCCGATGGGCGTGCCGTTCGGGTTGGTCGCCGGGCCCGTAACGGTCCACGGATTGTTGGTCTGCGGGATCAGACTGTCGTCCGGGTTGTTGTCGCCTTGCCCTGCTTTCGCCATTTCAGGTCAACCCCAGTTGTTGGTACTCGAAGTCGTGCATTGCCTGATGCACGAACATCCAATCATCGAAGGATTGCTGCATGGAGAAATCCGCGACCGACAAGTCAGGTGCCACTGTCGGCGATGACCCGAGCAAAGTGTACGCTTGGGTATGCATATCCGCATGATATTTAAGCCAATCGCGCAAAGCCTGCGGCACCTTGCCTACTTTTTCGCCGGCTGCGCCCTGGCGCATGATTTCGCCCCATGCTTCCTCCGCCGCCTGGCTTGAGATCCCGAAGGTGGAAATCGGAATCTGGTATTTCGCGGTCAGCGCGCCCGCCTCCTGATCGTGCACGAACTGATGCACCAGAAAGAAGGACTTCAAGCCCATGGCGTCGTTGAACTGAGTCTGAGCGGAGAGATCGATGTTCATGCGGCGAGTATGTTCCGGTCCGCCTTGCCTTGAAGGGCCAACATACGGATTTGCGTGACATTGCTCGACCCTGAAACCGTAAGCCCCAGATACTGCGCGCCCTCGGTCGATGCATTATTGGCCGAGCCCACGAGCAAGTCATATCCTGTTTGATTCACTGGGACCGCAGTAGCCGCCACGCTTGAGAGTTCGGTATCGATGTTGAACGTCACCCCGCTCGCACCAGTCGCTACCCAGTTGGCAGCGATCGCCGCATTCAATGCCTGCTTCTCGCGCAATGGGGCGCCAGCATCCCAGAGTTTGGTCTTCAAAACCCAGTTGGACAATGCGGCGAGCGGTGAGAGGCATGCATAGAGCGCAGTCGTCGTGCCATTGCAGCGAAAGCCATAGAGCGTCATGACGCCGTTGACCGGCACTGTGACGCATGCCGTCGTAGGAAAGCCCGGCGTGGCGGCGAAGGAATAGGACCACCATCGGCCGCGAAAAAAAAGCACATTCAGCGGACGTACCGCACCACTTTGGGTAATGGTGTCGGCAAATGCCACCTGCATAACGGCGCATATTTCGCCGCGAACAACGACCGTGCCCCCGTATATCTGTGAACTGTTGGCGACTGCCTGCACGATGCCGGCGATTTTCTCGCTGATCTTCTCAGGGGTCGCGCCGGTCAAGAGATAAATGCCGGCGACATTCCAAAAGGCGATACCGCGGTAATACGAGAACACTGAACTAGGCGCCGAACAACCCACTGAACCCGTAATGTTGATGCGTGAGAAAAAAGTCACCCCGCCGGACACTGTGACATTCGAGAGCGCATCGATTGAGGTCTGGCCGAAGATGTAAAGGTAATTGTTCGCGGTGTACAGCACCGTTATAGGCCCGACTAAGTACGCATCGGGAATCGCGAAAGAACCGCCCACCCCGCCAAAGGAGTTATAGGAATCAATATCGGTGAAGTACACGGTGCGGCTGGCGCCAATCCACACACGCCCCGCATAGGTCGCGATCGAAGTGCCGCCGATCACACCGCTCGAGGTGATGTTCCAGGTATCGATCACTACGGGCGTAGAAGTCTCATCGACCACGGTCGTTGTGCCCGTATAGCCGTTGCCACGGGTCAGGATGTTCATCGCAATTGCTTGGATATGGCAACTGAAGGTCGCCGACGTGCCGGACCCTGTCGTTGATGTCGCGGTGCCTGTTGGCCCCGTGGCGACCAGCGCCGACGTGGGCGGCCCTGGATAGGAGCCACCCGAGGTCAAAAAGACCGCGGTGATCGCGCCACCCGCGCCCACCGTCGACACGGTGAGCGTCGCATCGATGGTGGGGGAACCGTCCGTCAGGTACACGGTATCGCCCACGGCGTATCCGGTGCCCCCGCTCACCAGCGCGACATTGATCACGGTGTACACGGCTTGGAAAGTGGCGCCGGTGCCAGAAGCCGTCACGATCTGCTTCAAAGACGTGCCGCCCGCCAACGCTTTAGCAACTCCCGTGAGCGTTGCATTCGCCGCAGCGTTATTCTGCGGGGTTAAGGTATTGGGCGCCGTGACATTCCAGTCCCAGTAGCCCGTGGGATCGATGATCAGCAGGCCCTGATTGTTGTAGGGCGTCGCGAAGGTTTGGCCTGAGGTCAGTCCCGAGATGATGAGCGTCCATGAATAGGGAGACTGTAGATTGACCACATAGCCGTTGCCGGAGGTCGCGAACACGACGAAGGCGAAGTTACCGCTGTTGCTGGTCGCCGCTGCATTCGCCACACCGCCCGATACATAGGTGAAACCTCCGGGGGGAGGGCCGGGAAAATTATTGTAAGTAAAGCCAGTGGAATTAGCGCTCGCGATGGTCCAAGTGCCGTTCGGGTTTGCTGCACTTGCTCCGGTATAAGAAACTCCCGAAACGGTGATTTGCTGACCCACGGTGAAGGAATTGACGGCAGTCACGGTGAAAATAGTGAAAATAACCGGGATGTGCCCGGTGCTTGTCGCGGTGATGCCAGTGATTGTCGCGGACGGGGTCGCCCCTACCCCAACTGAGAAGGGGCATGCGTAGGTGGGGCTCGTGGCTTCAGCGACGGTCGGGCCCGCGATGCTGCCGAGCACTGGGTACGCGGCGCCGGCCGCCACCGGTATGATGTTCTCGATCCAGTTGAATTCGTCATCGCCGATCGCTTCTCGCGAGGCGATGTTGTTCATCCCCTGAAACTCGCGTAGGACAAACTCCGGATTCGATCCCCCAACGCTTGCGCCTCTAGGCGGCATACACCGAGCCTATGCGCCGGGTGTAGGCCGCACATACTTCGAGCAGGCGCTTGCGGTACTTATCCTCGAACGCTTGCGCCTCGCCGTAGTTCTGCGCGTTGAATTTCGCCAGGTGCGCAGCATAGAACTTGATCGGGTCCTGATTGCGAATCGGGATGGGATCTGGCGTCGTTGAATCCCCGACCGCAAACGGCGTGGGCAGCACCACCGTGTCCCATTCGGTGGGGTAAGTCTGATCCGGGGTCTGGCCGATGAAGATCGACTGCTCGCCGTACACCGCCCATGCTTCGGGCTGGCGCTGGTTGAAATTGGCCGCGTAGTAGCGATACTTCGCCGAGAAGAGCGAGAACGGGTACCAATCAAGCGCGTAGCGCTGATTGTAGTAGACGTGGATGCCTAAAAAATCGTAGGTGTTGACGCTGATCACCCCGACCTGGATCACCCCACCGGTGCCGGCGCCGGTATCTGAGACAGTGGCGATGGGGGCGGATGAGTAACCGGAGCCGTAATTCGTAAACGAAATGGCGTTGAGCGCACCACCCGATTGCGTCAGGGTTGCAGCCGCACCCGTACCCCCACCACCACTGAAAGTGACCGAAGGGCCCGAGTAGTTGGCCCCCGGTGAAATGATCGCAGCGCCCGAGACTGAGCCGAATTGATACTGCTCGACCCCGAGAGTCGTGTAGGACTGCTGCAGGGTGCGCAAGCACCCCGTGTCCATGACGAGCTGGCGGCGCGCCTCGTTGATGTAGCCATCGAGCTGCGCCTCGGTCCAGCGATTGAGCTGCGGGTCATGGAGTAAGTCCGCGACCTGAAACTCATAGGTGCCGGGCGTTGAGACGGGGGCTAGGAAGGTCACGGATCACGGGGTGGCCTGAGCCGCCTTCGCCGTTTCCGCGAGGCGCTGCTCGAGCGAGGACTTCGAGACCATCACCGCCTCATCGAAGACGAAGCGCGCGAGCTTTTTCACCCCATCGGTGTTCTCGACGAAGGTCTTTTGCACAGGATCGTACTTCATGGCCCAGCCCAAGCGGATGAGCGCATCGGACTTATCGACCAAGTTGTGGCCGAAGAAGTGCACTGCGGCCTCATCCGAGATGAGCACCCGCTCGCCGCGCGGGAAGACGTACTCTTCCCCGTCGTAGCTATCGACGTGGTCGAAATCGTTGGTGTTGGTGACGTAGATTTTACCCATTTGGCTCAAACTCCTGGGTGTTATCGGCTGCCGCGCCTCGGAATGGGACGCGGGGTTGGAAGCCTCGGCCGAGGCGCCGGCATGGGTCTCGGCCGAGGGGTCGGAACTCGCATTAGAAGCTCAGTAGCTTGACCACATCGGACACGCCGCCCACGGTCGGGGTTTGAACGGCGACGGTCGTCACCGTTCCAGCCGCCAACTGCGTGCCGAAGGCAATGGTGGGCACCGCCTGGATGTTGACGCCGGAGAAGGCGTAGCCGGCCGAGCCCGCAAGCGTCGTGACACCGGTGCCCGCGACCACCGAGAGCACCGGGAATTGCGGATTGCTGATGCACTGCGCGTAGCGCTGCGACACATTGGCCGCAGGCGTGCCTGCCGTGATACCACCTTGCCACACCGCATAGGCATTGGTGTAGCCCACGCCCGGGGTCGTGTTCGTGATGCCCGTGATCGAGAAATTCATGATCGCGGTGGCTGCCGTGGTCGAGGC
>Ga0210394_10001340_pt1 | contig 40273 bp, 42 predicted proteins | sample IncBWC12MmetaG_FD_160121 | JGI IMG/M metagenome (GOLD analysis project Ga0210394, IMG submission 160121) | Forest soil microbial communities from Barre Woods Harvard Forest LTER site, Petersham, Massachusetts, United States - Inc-BW-C-12-M | ecosystem: Environmental > Terrestrial > Soil >... | reverse complement strand
GACGGACGGCCGAGGACGGATGACGGCTGTGACCGATTTATTTCACCGGTGGTCCGTCAGCCGACGGCGATTGGCTCGCGCGCCGGCGGCGGCGCCTGCCCCTGCTCGCTGAGCTGCAGGCGATAGAACGAGGCGTAACGGCCGCCCTTGCGCAGCAATTCCTCGTGCCGGCCGGATTCGACGACCAGTCCGCCCTCGACCACGAGAATGCAATCCGAGTGCACGATCGTGGACAAACGGTGTGCGATGACCAGCGTCGTGCGTCCCTTGCACAATTCGGCGATTGCCGCCTGGACGTAGCGCTCGGATTCCGAATCGAGCGCCGCGGTCGCCTCGTCGAGCAGGATGATCGGCGCGTCCTTGATCAGCGCGCGGGCGACCGCGATGCGCTGCCGCTGGCCGCCGGAAAGCTGCAGCCCGTGCTCGCCGACGAGCGTGTCGTAGCCGGCGGGAGAGCTGACGATGAAGTCGTGCGCATGCGCGGCTTTGGCGGCGGCGACGATCTCCGCCTCGCTGGCGTCGAGCTTGCCGAGTGCGATGTTCTCGCGGATCGTTCCGCGGAAGAGCTGCACGATCTGCCCGACATAGGCGATCTGCCGGCGCAGCGAACCGCGCGATACGCCGGCAATATCCTGGCCGTCGATCACGATGCGGCCGCTATCGAAGTCGTAGAAGCGTAGGATCAGGCTCAGCACCGTGGTCTTGCCGCCGCCCGAGGGGCCGACCAGCGCGGTGACCTTGCCCGGTTGCGCCAGGAAGCTCATGCCGTGCAGCACCGGCGCGCCGGGATGATAGGCGAAGCGCACATCGGCGAATTCGAGGCGCGCCGTCGTCACCTGGAGCGGCGGGCGGTCGTCATCCGCCGGCTCGCCCGGCGGGCTGTCGATGACCTCATAGAGGAGGCGCACGCCGACGAGCGCATTGTTGAGGTCGATGTTGAGCCGCGCCAGCCGCTTGGCCGGCTCGTAGGCGAGCAGAAACGCGGTGAGGAAGGAAAAGAACTGGCCGGGCGACGCGCCGGTCTTGATCACGCGGTAGCCGGCATAGATCGAGGCGAACCCGATCACCAGGCCGCCGAGCGTTTCCATGAGCGGGCTGGCGCGGTTGGAGACGCGCGCCATCTTGTTCGATTCGTGCTCGACTGCATTGACGCTTACGTCGAGCCGGTGCCGCATCTCGTCCTCGAGCAGGAAGGCCTTGACCGTGCGCATGCCCTGCAGCGTTTCCTGCATCGTCTCGATGACGCGCGCGCCGCCGGTGAACTGCATGCGCGCGATAGCACGCACCCGCCGGATCAGCTTGCGCAGGAAAAAAAACGCCGGCGGCACCACGATGACGCCGGCAATCGACAGCAGCGGATCCTGCACCACCATGACGATCGACAGCGCGACGAGCGACATCAGATCGCGCCCGACCGCGCCAATGAGAAGATTGATAACCATGGTCACCGCGGCGGTGCCGGCGGTGAGCCGGGCGATGAATTCGGAGGAATGGCGGTCGGCAAAAAAGCCGATGTTCTCGTGCAGCAGCTTGTCGAACAGGCGGCGCTTGTTGTCGGCGAGGATGCTGTTGCCGATCGAGGAGAGGATCACGGTCGCGCCGTAAGTCGAGAAACCCTTGATGGTGAACAGGGCGATGGCGACGACGCCGACGATGGTGAGGGCGTGGAGATTATGGTTGACATACGCCTCGTTGGTCATGGTGCCGACAAGGTAGGCGGTGAGCGCCGTTGCGCCGGCGGCGATGCCCATGAGCACATAGGCGATGACGTAGCGCGGCCAATGGCCCCACGCCTCATCGACGAGGAGACGCCGCACCAAGGAGAACGTCGAATAGCGGTCCGAGGAATCGGCCGTAACAGCTTTCATGCCCGATCCGTTTGCGCGCCGCCGCAGCCGAGCCCAGGCGGTCCGAGCGGCCCAACTGCGTGAAGAGGCCGGCATCCTTCGGCGTTCCATGCCCGGAAGGGCGGTGGTTTTCAAGCCATTTCAACGGCGCGTTGTGCGCTCGGAACCCGGCGACGTCGCGGCCGCGAGCTCCGCCGCCGCGCGGCGCCGGACAAGCTCGCGCTCCCAGGCGAGCGCGTGCTCGACGATGGTCGCGAGATCGTCGAAACGCGGCTGCCATTGCAACGTCGCCCGCGCCAGTTCGGAATCGGCAACGATCCGCGCCGGATCGCCCGGACGCCGCGGCGCGGTTTCCACCTTGAAATCGACTCCCGCCACCCGTTTGACCGTCTCGATCACCTCGCGCACCGAGAAACCGTGGCCATAGCCGCAATTGAGCGTCAGCGACGGCCCGCCGGAGCGCAGATGGCGCAGCGCATCCGAATGCGCCCGGGCAAGATCGCTGACATGGATGTAGTCGCGGATGCAGGTGCCGTCCGGCGTCGGATAATCGGTGCCGAAGATCTGCAGTTTCGGGCGCAGCCCCACGGCCGCTTCGACGGCGACCTTGATCAGATGCGTTGCCGCCTTGCTCGATTGCCCGGTGCGGTGGCGCGGATCGCTGCCGGCGACGTTGAAGTAGCGCAAGATGAGATAGCTGAGATCATGGGCGTGGGCGGCGTCGCGCAGCATGATTTCGGTCATCAGCTTCGACCAGCCATAGGGCGAGGTCGGCTGCGTCGGCGAATCTTCCTTGGCCGGAGTCTTAACCGGATCGCCGTACACGGCGGCGGTCGAGGAAAAGATGAATTGACGAATGCCGTTCTTCAGCGCGCAATCGATCAGCGCGCGGGAATTGACCGTGTTGTTGCGATAATAGTCGAGCGGATCGCGCACCGAGTCCGGGACCACGACCGAAGCCGCGAAGTGGATGATGGCCTTGACGTCGTGCTCGCGGATCAGCCGAGCCACCAGCGTCTGGTCGCCGGTGTCGCCGACGATAAGCGGCACGCCTTCGGCGACCGCCCACGGAAATCCCGCGGAAAGATTGTCGAGCACCACGACGCGCTCGCCGGCATCGACGAGCTCGAGCACCATGTGGCTGCCGACATAGCCGGCGCCGCCGGTGACCAGGACCGTCATGCTCTCAGACCCATGTCGTCCATGTCGCTGCCTCGCCCCTTATCATGACCGGGCCCGGTTATCGGGCCGTTCGTTAACCGGCCGCGACGGCTGCGGCAAGCGCTGAGCGGGTTGCGGCCAAGACCTCCTCAGCGCTGATCTCGTTCATGCAGCGATGGTGGCCAAGCCGGCACACTGGTCTGTGGCACGGCTGGCAGGCGAGTTCGCTCTTGGTCACGACCGTTGCCGCGAGCGGATTGAGCGGGGCCCAATGCCAGGGGCTCGTCGGCCCGAAGATCGCGACCGTCGGCGTGCCCAGCGCCGCCGCGACGTGCATGAGGCCGGAATCGTTGGAGACGGCGACCGACGCGCAGGCGAGCGCGATCGCGCCGTCGCGCAGATCGTGGCCGGTGAGGTCGCGCGCCTCGCTGTCGCCGACGATCTCGGCTGCCAGCGCTTTCTCGTTGGGACCACCCACCACCCAAACCGCGAAGCCGTCGGCGAGGAGCCGGCGGGCGAGGGCGGTATAGCCGGCGCTCGTCCAGCGCTTGGCCGGCCCGACAGCGCCGGGAGCAAGTGCAACGACGGGCCGGCGTTCGGCGCTGAGGCCGTTGCGGCCGCGCCACGCGGCAATATCCGCCGCGGGGACTTTAAGCTGGGGTTGTGGCCACTCCGCCGGCAGTTTCGCGCCCTGCGGCAGGGCGAGCGCCGCGCAGCGGTCGATCATGCGCGGCAGCTTGCGCTCGCCCCAGCGCAAATCGTTAACAAGAATGAAACGCGCCTCGCCGGCAAAACCGACGCGCTCCGGAATCGCGGCGAGGAACGGCGCAAGTGCCGATTTCCACGTTCGCGGCATGACCAACGCCGTGCCGTAGCGTTGGTGACGCAGCCGTCCGGCGAGCGCGGCCTGCTGTGCCAGCGCGATACGGCCGCGCGGCAGGTCGACGATGATTCCCTGCCGCACGCCCGGCATGTAGTCGACGAGTGGCGCGCACAAGGTCGTCGCCAGCAGGTCGACCGGCCGGCCGGGAAAGCGCTCGCGCAACACCTGCACGACCGAATGGCAGCGCACAAAGTCGCCGATCCACACATACGGGACGATGAGGATGGGACTGTCGTCCATCCGGTCCCGAACCGGGCTCTTCGCCTCCAGGGTCGCCGATGCTCGGATCTGTGAATTAAGATTCATTTCTATTAAGTTGCGCCATTGTCTGCTCGGCCCTGCGCAGTTTGCCACATTTGCAGGGTGTCACCGCGCAGTGTTGCGTCGCGCCCGCGACTGAGGCAAAGGGGGCGGGGCGATCGCAACTGGTCACTTGGATGCTGTTGGTCACTGGCGGGGCCGGATTCATCGGGTCTAATCTGGTCGCCACCCTCAACGAGGCCGGTTATGCCGGCGTCGCCGTCTGCGACCGCCTGGGTAGCGCCGGCAAATGGCGCAATCTGGCCGCCCGTCAGCTCGCCGACTTCGTGCCGCCGGCGGACCTGCTGCATTGGCTCGACGGCCGCAAGCTCGACGCCATCCTGCATCTCGGCGCAATCTCCACGACGACCGCGACCGACGGCGACCTCGTCATCGAAACCAATTTCCGGCTGCCGCTGTCTCTGCTCGACTGGGCCACGGCGACGCGCACGCCGTTCATCTACGCCTCTTCGGCCGCAACCTATGGCGACGGGCAGGCGGGCTATTCGGACGAGTGGGCGAACGGCGCGCTCAAGCGGCTGCGGCCGCGTAACCTCTATGGCTGGAGCAAGCACCTGTTCGACCTCGCCGTCGCCGAGCGCGTCGCGCGCAAGGAAAAACTGCCGCCGCAATGGGCGGGACTGAAGTTCTTCAATGTCTTCGGTCCCAATGAGTATCACAAAGGCGACATGATGAGTCTCGTCGCCAAGAATTTCGACGACGCCCGGAGCGGCAAGGCGGTTCGGCTGTTCAGATCGCTGCACGTCGATGTCGCCGATGGCGGTCAGAAGCGCGATTTCATCTATGTGGAGGACGCCGTGGCCGTTATGCGCTGGCTGATCGAGACGCCGCGAGTTTCCGGCATCTTCAACGTCGGCACCGGCCAGGCGCGCACCTTTCGCGACCTGATCGGGGCCTTGTTCGCCGCGCTCGGCAACGTGCCCGCAATCGAGTATATCGACATGCCGGCTTCGATGCGCGAAAGCTATCAGGAATTCACCGAGGCCGACATCGGAAATCTGCGGCGGGCCGGGTACGACGCGGACTTCCTGCCTCTGGAAGCGGCGGTCGAGCGTTACGTGACCGGTTATCTCGATCGCCCCGATCGCTACCGGTGAGCGGCACCACGGAACGAGGCCTGACGGCGGCGGGCATGTTCGATTTCGAAGAGGCCCTCAAGCGCGTGTCCGGGCAGACCGTGCTCTGCGTCGGCGACGTCATGCTCGACGACTTCGTCTATGGCGAGGTCACCCGCATCTCGCCCGAAGCGCCGACCCCGGTTCTTGCGGTCAAGCACAGCCTGGTCGAGATCGGCGGCGCCGGCAACGTGGCCCGCAACATCGCCGCGCTCGGAGCGCGCTGTATCTTCGTCGGGCTCATCGGCGATGACGGGCCCGGCATCGTGCTCACCGAAGCGCTCGCCAAGCTCAAGGGCTCGATCACTTCCCATCTCGTGGTCGACCCGACCCGGCAGACGACGCGCAAGGTGCGTTTCGTCTCCGAGCATCATTCGGCGCATCTGATCCGCGCCGATTGGGAAACCCCGGAACCGGCAAGCGCGGAAAGCCAAGCCGCGATCATCGCCCATGCGGAGGCGGCGCTGCCCGGCGTCGCCGCGGTGGTGCTCTCCGATTATGCCAAGGGGACGCTGCCCGAGCGCGTCGTGCGCGCCATCATCGAGGCGGCGCGGCGGCTGGGGAGGCCGGTGATCGTCGATCCGAAGGGTCACGACTACCGCGTCTATCGCGGCGCGACGCTGGTCACGCCGAATCGCAAGGAGCTCGCCGCCGCCGTGCTTCGCCCGGTCGCGACCGAAGCGGAGGTTGCCGGCGCTGCAGCCGAGCTGGCGCGCATGATCGGCAGCGACGCCGTGCTGGTGACCCGCAGCGAGGAGGGGATGACCCTGCACGTCGAAGGCGACGCGCCCGTCCACATTCCCGCCTACCCGGTGAAGGTGCGCGACGTGTCGGGCGCCGGCGACACGGTTGCCGCGGTGATGGCGGTGCTGCTGGCGATGAACACGCCCTACGAGCCGGCGACGCGCGCCGCCAACGCCGCCGCCGCGGTCGTCGTCGGCAAGCGCGGCACCGCGACCGTGTCGCTCGGCGAACTGCGCCACCGCATTCTGCCCGCCGCCTCGCTGGCGCCGGAGGAGAAGATCGTGTTCGATTGGTCGGTACTCGACGAGCGGCTGGCCGACTGGCGCCGGCTCGGCCTGCGCATCGGCTTCACCAATGGCTGCTTCGACCTCTTGCACCGCGGCCATATCAGGTTGCTGGCTGAGGCGCGCGCCGCCTGTGACCGGCTGGTGGTCGGTCTCAACAGCGATGCTTCGACCCAGCGCCTCAAGGGCAAGGGCCGGCCGCTCAATTCTGCCGAAGGCCGCGCCGAGGTGCTCGCCGCGCTGGAGGCGGTCGATCTCGTCGTCGTGTTCGAGGAGGATACGCCGCTGAAGCTGATCCAGCGCGTGCGCCCCGCGGTCCTGGTCAAAGGCGCCGACTACACACCCGACGAGGTGGTGGGCCGCGAGGTCGTGGAGGCTTCCGGCGGCCAGGTCGTCCTGGTCGATCTGGTGCCGGGCCACTCGACCACGGCGATCGTCCAGCGCGCGCGGCCGGCAAAAGAACCGGCGCAGGAGTGAGCAGCCGCCGATGCGCATCATCCCTCGCGATCGTCGGCGTCAGCGCCTGTCAGGCGCCGATCTCGTTTCGGTGATCGTCATCACCTACAACCGCGCCGACGCGCTCGATGCGGTGCTGCGCTCGCTGTCCCGGCAGACCGACCGAAACTTCGAGATCGTCGTCGCCGACGATGGATCGCGGCCGGAGACGGCGCAGGTCGTGGCCGGCTGGAGGTCGCGGTTGCCGGTTCCGGTCAAGCATGTTTGGCACGAGCACGGCGGCTTCCGCGGCGCCGAAATCCGCAATCGCGCCATTTGCGCCAGCGCCGGCAAGCTCTGCATCTTCCTCGACGGCGATTGCATGGCCCGCGCCGATTTCGTCGCCACGCACCGCCGGCTCGCAGAGCCGGGATGGTTCGTGGCCGGCAACCGTATCCACCTGTCGCGCGAGCTGACCGGCGAGCTGCTGGCGCGGGGAATCCCGGCGGAAGCCTGGAGCTTCGTCGCGCTGGTGCGCGAGCGGCTGCGCGGCGGGGTCAATCGCTTGATCCCGGCGCTGCGGCTGCCGCTCGGACCGCTGCGCAAATTCCTCCGCCGCGGTTGGCAGGGGGCAAAAACCTGCAACCTGGCACTCGCCCGCGCCGACATCGAGCGCATCGACGGATTCGACGGCGCCTATGTCGGCTGGGGCCTGGAGGATTCCGACCTGGCGGTGCGTCTCTTTCACGCCGGTGTGCGGCGCAAGGAGGGACGATTCGCAACCGGGGTCCTGCATCTGTGGCACTCCTACAGCGACCGGTCGCAATTGTCCGCCAACCGGGCGAGGCTCAACGAAGCTATCCTCACCGATCGCGTGCGCGCACTGCGCGGCCTGTCCTCGCTCTGCGACGATCGCGAAGTGCTCGCCCTCAGCACCATCGGGGGCGCCGATGCAAACAATGACCGCGATCCATCGCATCAGGATCTTTGATCAGCAAGCGCTGGCGCGGATTGCCGACTGGCTCGCCGTCGGCGTCGCCGTATCGCTGCCGTGGTCGACCTCGGCGACCGGGATCCTGATCGTGCTGTGGCTCGCCGCCGTGCTGCCGACGATGAGCGTCGATCGGGTCGGGCGCGAGCTTGCGACCGCCGCCGGCGGCCTGCCGGTGCTGCTGTGGCTGCTCGCCGCCGCCGGCATGCTGTGGGCCGACGTGAGCTGGCGCGAGCGGCTCGCCGGTTTCAGCCCCTTCCACCGGCTGCTCCTTGTTCCTTTGCTGCTGGCGCAGTTCCGACGCTCCGAGCACGGCGGCTGGGTATTCTATGGCTATCTCGCCTCGGTGCTGGGAGTGTTGGCGGCGTCGTGGGCGCTCGCCCTGACGCCCGGCCTCAGCTGGCGCGGCATCGAGTTCGGCATTCCGGCCAAGGATTACATCTTTCAGGGCGAGAGCTTCACCATCTGCGCGTTGGCGCTGATCGGCCGCGCCTGCGGATACGGCCGCGCCGGAGATTGGCGTTCGGCTCTGGGACTCGTTGCCGTTAGCGTGCTTCTCATCGCCAACATCTTCTTTGTCGCCATCGGCCGCACCGTTCTTCTCGTCTTTCCGGTCCTTCTGGTCTTTGTCGGGTGGCGGCAATTCGGCTGGCGGGGATTGCTGGGAGCCGGCCTGGCGGGTGTCGTCATCGGCGCCGCAGCTTGGTTCGGCTCGCCGCATCTGCGCGCGCGGGTGAACGATTCCGTCGCCGACTTTGCCGCCTATCGCGAACGCGACGCCGATAATTCGACCGGGATGCATCTGGAATTCCTGCGCAAATCGCTGACCATTGCGACAGCGGCGCCGGTCATCGGCCACGGCACCGGCTCGATGCCCGAACAGTTTCGCCGCGTGACCTCCGGCGAGCGCGGGGCCTCGGCGGTCGTCACCGTCAATCCTCACAATCAAATTCTCGCCGTCGCCATCCAGCTCGGGCTCGTCGGTGCCGTCGTCCTGGCGGCGATGTGGATCGCGCATTTCCTCCTGTTCCGAGGCGAGGGTTTCGCGGCCTTGGTCGGTGCCCTTGTCGTCATCGAGAATGTCGTGTCCTCGCTGTTTAATTCGCACCTGTTCGATTTTACCCAGGGCTGGCTCTATGTCTTCGGCGTCGGCGTTGCCGGGGGCATGGCGTTGCGCCGGCACCGCTCCGCGCCGGACGCGCTCCCGGCGGACGTTCCGCTGTCGGCCGAAGCTTGATAAAGGTGAACCTGATAAAGGGAATCTGTGTCTCGCATCCACCGAGCTTAAGCGATGAAGGCTCTCGGCGAACGCCCGCGCATTCTCGTCATTACCATGCGCCGTCTCGGCGACGTGTTGCTGATGACGCCGCTGGTCCGCGCGCTCAAGCGCGGCTTTCCCGGCTCCTGCGTCGATGCGCTGGTCTTCCGCGGCACCGAGGGGATGCTGGAAGGCAATCGCGATCTCGACCGCGTCATTGCCTTGGCGCAACGGCCGTCGCTGGCGGAAATGACGGCGCTGCTGGCTCGCATCTGGCGCCATTACGATCTCGCGGTGGCGACGCACGCCGGCGACCGGCCCACATTCCTGGCCTGGGCCGCCGGCCGTCAGAGACTTGGCCTCCTGCCCGAGGCGGATTCCGGAGCCTGGTGGAAGCGCCGCGTCTTAGGCGATGTCGTCCGAGCGTCAAGCGATAATCATCGGGTGATCGAACTCCTGCGGCTCGCGGATTTTCTCGGTATTCCCCGGCAAGACGGGATCGTCTGCCCGGCGGGCGCGATATCGCCGGCGGCGGCTTTGCCGGGTGCCTATGCGGTCCTCCACGCCAATCCGATGTTCCGCATTCGCCGCTGGACCGACGAGGGCTGGCGCGCGCTCGCCGCGGCGCTTGCCGATCGCGGCCTTACCGTCGTCGCGACCGGCGGGCCCGACCCGGCGGAGAAGGATTATCTCGACCGAATCTGGTCCGCGGTCGAGCCGCCGGTGGTGCGCGTCGACGGCAAGCTCGGCTGGCCGGATCTCGTGGCGCTGCTGCGCGGCGCCGCCGTCTATGTCGGGCCGGATACGTCGGTCACTCATCTTGCGGCTGGCGCCGGCGCGCCGACCGTCGCGCTCTATGGCCCGGCGAGCCCGAGCCTGATGGGACCTTGGCCGATCGGCGGGCTGGAAACGCCGTGGGCGCGCGCCGGCACGATCCAGCATCGGTCGAATGTCTGGGTGGTGCAGAATCCGCTGCCTTGCATGCCCTGCGACAAGCTTGGCTGTGACGGCCACCTCAACAGCCGCAGCCAATGTCTTGACGAGCTGCCGGTGCAACGGGTGCTTGCGGCCGTCGATCAGGCGCTGGCGCTGCGCCGGGCGGCCGCCTGAGCCAGTGCGGCAAGGCCCTCCTGCGTATCCTGCGCCGGTTGCCAGCCCGCGGCAACGAGCTTGCCGGGATCGACCTGCAGATCCCCGCCGAGCCGTTCCCACAGATCGAACCGTCCAACGAGGCGCAACGGAATCTCTACAAGGTCCGTGGGGAGCGGCAGCAGCAATGGACGGCGACGCTGCGCTATGCGCAACGCCGCGATCATATCGGCGAGCCGCGGCGCGGGCCCGGGATCGGCGACGATATAAGTCTCGCCGCGGGTCGTTGGCTCGCCAAGGACGAAAGCGAGCGCCGAGACGAAATTGTCGATGCCGAGAAGCGAGCGACGGTTGGCGAAGTTCTTGACGGGCAGCGGCCAGCGCGAACGCGCCGCGCGCAGCAGCAGCGCGAAATTTCCCTTCACGCCGGGGCCATAGAGCGGCGCCGGGCGCAGGACCGTAAACGGCGCGCCGGCCGCGCGCAGCTCTGCTTCGGCCGCGAGCTTCGAGCGGCCATAATCAGAGGTCGGCGCCGCCGTATCGCGTTCGGTCAGCACATGGTCGGCGGCGGCGCCACTCTGCGCCCGGATCGAAGAGACGAAGACGAAATGGGCGACGCCCGCCCGTGCCGCGGCCGCGGCGAGCCGCGCCGTCGCCTCGCGGTTGATCTGATCGTACAGCTCGGGAGCGACGCCGCGGCGGGCATGGGCGATGCCGGCGAGATGGACGACCCGATCGACGCCGTCGATGAGCGGCCGCCAATCGAAGGCCTGCGTCAGGTCGGCGTGCTGCATGACTTCCACGCCGGCGGCAAAGGGAAATTGCGGCGGCCGCCGCACGGCGGCACGCACGTCGCTTCCGCGATTTGCCAGTCCCGCGACCACGGCGCGGCCGATGAAGCCGGATGCGCCGGTTACCAGAATGCGGCCGGTTTGCGACATCTAATAAATCGGCTCCTGCGCACCGACGCTCATCGGCCGCATCGCACCGGTCATCATGTCAAACGGCGCGTACGCCTGGAGATCGCAAGCGTCGGTCCGCACCGCGTAGCGCGAGTCGACGACGGCACCGTCTTTGATGAACACCGCATAGCTGCGCTGGCGGCCATGATCCTGGAAGCGAACGCAAACGAGCCAACTCCAGCCGCGGAGCGCATGCACCCAACGCGGTCCGGAAATTTCGTAGGCCTCGTAGGCGGCGTGTTCTTTGAACGTCGCGCCGATGTGATCGGCGACGAGCTTGGTGTAAGCGGGATCGGCGCCCGTGGGCGGGGCATCCTGCGGCGGCAGCGCGATGTTGCTGCATCCCGCCAACAAGGTGAGCGCCAGCAGGGGCGCTGCATAGATGGCCCGCCGCGAAGATGCGGATGCGCCTTGCCGCCGCCGGAGCCTCAATCCCTGCGATCCTCACTGATGCGTCCCCGGTCAACGACTATGCTGAAAGTCCGCCCGAGGCAATTGTGCGCCCATTAGCAAATCTTTGATGCCGGGCAGGTAAAAGCCACGGGGGAATAGCGCGCGCCTTCGCGCCGACACAGTACGGCCATGAAAGCTCTTCATCTGCATGTCGATCGACCGGTCAAGGATGTGCATCAGCGGTCGCAGGGCATGATCAAAAGCGCGCAGCTGCGATCCGGCGGGCAAGGCGAGTGCGGGCGCAACTCGGCGTCGGCAACAGGCAAGCGGATCCTCGCTGCGACATTCGTGCTTTGTCTCGGTCTTGGTCTCGGGTCATGCACCTCCGTTTCCGGATTCGTCTCCGATCATTGGCCGCACTGGGCGGGCGGCATGCCCGCCGATGTGCCGCCGCGACCGGGCGCTCCCGGCTACGACGAATTCATCGCCCATTCGCAGGCGAACAAGGATGCGGCGGCGCCGGCGGTTGCGGGGCAAAAGACCGGCGCCCCGGCAGCGTCCGCCGCCGGCCGTCCGGCTGATGATCAGGGCGTGGTGCAGGGCGGATTGTATTAGCGGGCGGAAGCATTCACCGCGAGCGCGGCCGGATCGGAAAGTCGAGCATCCACTGAACGCCGAACCGGTCGGTCAGCTTGCCGTAGTAGTCGCCCCACGGTTGAATACCGAGCGGCGTCGTGACGACGCCGCCCTCCGCCAGGAGGCGGAAAATCCGATCGGTGCCTGGTCGGTCGTCCATCACCAGGAAATGGGCCGAGCCGCGCATCGGTTCTGCATCATGGTTGTCTGACGCATAGAAGAGGACGCCCGGTCCTTCGAACCGCGCGTGCATGACTTTTCCGCGCAATGCATCGGTCGGCGCGGACACGCCATCGACGTCATAGCGCAGCATCTCGGTAGTCTTGCCCAATCCACATCGCGTATAGAACGCGAGCGCCTCCTCGCACGTCGTCGTGAAGAACAGATAATTGGCAAGCAACATCAGCGATTTCCGTTTCGAGCGTTGAGATCAAGGTTGAAAGTCGGCGGGCGCGTCAGGAGGGAATCTTCGCGTCCTGATGTCCAGCCATCGTCACGCGACGCCGGCGCGCAGGAGGTCGTGGAAGTGCACGATCCCGACCGGGCGGTCCATGTCGACGACGATGAGCGCGGTGATCTTCGAGGAATTGAGCAGCTCCAACGCCTCGCTGGCCAGTTGATCCGGCCGTACGGTCTTCGGCGATGCGGTCATCACCTCGTCGACCGGCGCCTGCAGGAGATCGAACCGCATGTGGCGGCGCAAATCGCCGTCGGTGATGAGACCCGCGAGCTTGCCGTCGCCATCGATCACCGCCACACAGCCGAAGCCCTTGGCAGACATTTCGACGATCGCCTCCGACATTGGCGCGCCGCGCGCGATCAGCGGTATCGCCGGGCCGGGATGCATGACGTCGCGAATGAATTTGAGCGCGGCGCCGAGCTTGCCGCGCGGATGAAACACGCCGAAATCGACGGCGGTGAATCCGCGGCTTTCCAGAAGCGCGATCGCCAGCGCATCGCCGAGCGCGAGCTGCATCAGCGACGAAGTGGTCGGCGCCAGATTATGCGGGCAGGCCTCGCGCGCCGGCGGCAAGACGAGCACGATATCGGCCGCCTTGCCCAACGTGCTCTCGGCATTGACGGTGACGGCGACCAGCGTGATGCGGAAGCGGCGCGAATAGTTGATCAGATCCCTGAGCTCTTCGGTCTCGCCCGACCACGACAGCACCAGCATCACGTCGTCGGACGTGATCATGCCGAGGTCGCCGTGGCTGGCGTCGCCGGCATGCACGAAAAACGCCGGCGTGCCGGTCGAGGCCAGCGTCGCCGCGATCTTGCGCCCGACGTGACCCGACTTGCCGACGCCGGTCACGATCACGCGGCCGCGCGCGGCGCGAATCGCATCGACGGCGGCGACGAAGCTCGTCCCCAGTCCGTCGCACATCGCCGCCGCCAGCGCGCCGAGCCCGTCGCGTTCGGTATCGAGCGTGCGCAGTGCCGAAGCGATGAAGCCGTGCGGCTCCGCCTTGCGCGTCCTCGCGTCGGCCGAGCTCCTCTTTGCGCCTGTGCCCATCGACCTTACCCCAACACGAATTCGATCCACGATACGGCGGAACGCCCGGTATCGTCTTATTTCTTTTCCCAGGCGGCGAAGGCGTCGTTGAAGGCGTGGTCGCCCGGCGGGCCCTTTTCCATCGCCAGGATGGCGCGGCCGCCATTGGTGTAGACGACGGGAATGTCGAACCAGGTCCGCTCCTTGAGCAGCTGCATGTTGCGCTGCATGTCGGTTGCGACCGCGGACAGCCCGACCAGGAAGAAGTTGTTGGTCACCTTGACCGCGAGGCCGGCGAGCGGCGTGCCGCGCGCCTGCTCCGACTGTTTCATGAGGATGCCCGGCACGTTGGCGATGCCGCCGCCGGGGAAATCGGCCGGCAGGTTGAACATGATCTCGATCGTATGGCTTGCCGGCAGCGCCTGATCGGTATTGCGGCGGAGCGACCAGGTCACGGTCATGCGCCGTTCGGGAATTTCCACGTCGGCGCGCACCGCGAGCTCGGGCGCGAGGCCGGCGCCCGGCGAGACCGTTTCCGTGCGCCAGATGGCGGAGCCGACATAGCGCCGGCCCTGCGGATCGTTCGGATCCTCCTCGTAGAGGACGACGCGCTGCGCCACGGCGGGCGCCGGCTGCGTGCCCGGCGTACCGCCGCCGGAGGGCTGGCCCTGGCTTTGCTCCTGCGGCACCCGGCCGGAGATCTTGGGCTGCGACTGCGACGCCGGCGTCTCGCTCTTCGTCTGGCTCGGCTGCCGTGCTCCGATCTGGCTGACGTAATGATAGAGCCCGGTGAATTTCGGCCAGGCCCATACCAATGTGGCCGCCACCGCCACGAACACGAGCAAAGCCACGAGCGGCTTGACCAGGCCGCGGAAGGAACGCGCCGGGCGCTCGCTGACGTATTCCTCTTCGACAACGGCCCGCGGCGGCAGCGGCCGCGTCGACTGCGGCATCAGCGGCTGCTCGTCTTCCAGGTCGTAGGACGGCTCGAGGCTGCGCGGTTGCGAATCGTAGTTGCTGCCGGAATCCCATTCCGCGTCGAACCGCGACTGGCGGCCGCGCGGCGCCGCGTCGGCAGCCTCGTCAGCCGGCGGAAATTGCTGCGCCGATCCGGCTCCATATGAATCGCGGCTGTCGCGCGCCGATTGCGCCGCCTTGGCGGCGGCGCTGCCGAGATCGTGCACCTCGTTTACGACGTTGCGGAAGCCCTTTATGCCGCCCTCGGTGAGCGTCGGCGTTCGTCCGCCCAGGAGCCGTTCGCGCGCGGTCTGCGCCGGCGGGCGCGGCGCTTCGGCTTCCGGCTCGTCTTGCGTATCCGGCTTCGGCGGGGTCGGCTCGGGCTTTCGCCCTTCGCGCGCGCTGCGCACCAATTTGTCGGCAAGCGAATTTGTCCGCTCGCGCCGCGCCGCCGGCGCGGCCGCGCGGGCATCGCCGCGCGGCTCGGTGCGCGACTTGCGCGCCGCCTCCGCCTCGACCTTGCGGATGGCTTCCTCGAGCGCCAGCCGCTCCTTGGTGATCTCCGATTCGGAGAGCGCCGGCTCGACCGAGCGCAGCTGCGTGACCAGCGCGGTACGCGCCCGTTCGTAGAGCGCCCGGCGCGCTTCTCCGGTGCTCTTGTCGAGCCCTTCCACGGCGCGGACGATGAGCGGATGATAGTCGGTCATCGGTTGAGCTTACGCTCGTCTTCCCCGTTTTTCATCTTGATTCATGTTTCGAACGGATTCTGCATCAGGATGGTGTCTTCGCGTTCCGGGCTCGTCGACAGCATGGCGGCGGAACACCCGATCAGTTCCTCGAGGCGCCGCACATATTTGATCGCCTGCGCCGGCAGGTCGGCCCACGAGCGCGCATGCGCGGTTTTTTCCCGCCAGCCGGCGATGGTCTCGTAGATCGGCTTGACCCGCGCCTGGGCGTGTTCGCCCGCCGGAAGATAGTCGATTTCGCGGCCGTCGAGATGATAGCCGACGCAGACCTTGATTTCATCGAAGCCGTCGAGGATGTCGAGCTTGGTGAGGGCGAGACCCTGGATGCCGCTGGTGCGCACGCTCTGGCGCACCAGCACGGCATCGAACCAGCCGCAGCGCCGCGGCCGGCCGGTGACCACGCCGAATTCCTTGCCGCGTTTGCCCAGCGTCCGGCCGACCTCGTTGTCCTGCTCGGTCGGAAACGGGCCCTCGCCGACGCGGGTGGTGTAGGCCTTGCAGATGCCGAGCACGTAGCCGATCGCGTTGGGCCCGAGACCGGAGCCGATCGCCGCCTGGGCGGCAACGGTATTCGACGAGGTGACGTAAGGATAGGTGCCGTGGTCAACGTCGAGGAGCGAGCCCTGGGCGCCTTCGAACAGGATGCGCTTGCCTTCGCGCCGCTTCTGCTCGAGCAGCAACCATACCGAGTCCATATACGGAAGGACGCGCGGCGCCACCGCCATCAATCCGTCGCGGATGGCGCCGGCCGAGACCGGTTCGAGCGCGAGACCGCGGCGCAGCGCGTTGTGATGGGCGAGCAACCGCTCGATCTTGCTGGCGAGCGTGGCGCCATCGGCGAGATCCATCAGGCGGATCGCGCGCCGCCCGACCTTGTCTTCGTAGGCCGGGCCGATACCGCGGCGCGTGGTGCCGATGCGGGTCGCCGCATTCGAGGATTCGCGGATCGTGTCGAGCTCGCGATGCAGCGGCAGGATCAGCGTGGTGTTCTCGGCGATGCGCAGATCATCCGGCGTGACCGTGATGCCTTGCGCCTTGAGCCGTTCGATCTCCTCGATCAGCGCGTACGGATCGAGCACCACGCCGTTGCCGATGATCGACAGCTTCCCCGGCCGCACGACGCCCGAAGGCAGCAGCGAAAGCTTGAAGGTGTTGCCATTGATCACCAGCGTGTGGCCGGCATTATGGCCGCCCTGGAAGCGGACGACGATGTCGGCCTGCTCGGACAGCCAATCGACGATCTTGCCCTTGCCCTCGTCGCCCCACTGGGAGCCGACCACGACAACATTTGCCATGAGGAACCGTCCCCAGAAGGCCGATGAGATGCTTCGCTTGGTTCGGATACGGCCGCAGCCGCCGTCTCGGATAATGGATGACGCCGCCCGAAGCAAGGCGGGGCAGGCGGCGTCGAGGTGCTGCCGAGCCGCCTCAAGTCACTGAAATGAGGGGGAATTCACCTTGAATCGGGATGCGAATGGCGGATCGCGGCCGGCGCCTGGGTAGCCTCAAAACCGCAGCGGCTTCGCCTGTTGGACTTGCGGCAGCGCGCGCACCTTGGCGAGCACGTCGGCCGGCAGCTCGCCGTCGATCTCGATCAGCGCCACCGCCTCGCCGCCCGGCGCCTCGCGGCCGACATGGAAGGTGGCGATGTTGATGCCGGCCTCGCCCAGGGTCGAGGAGAACTTGCCGATGAAGCCCGGCTTGTCGAGATTGGTGATGTAGATCATCGAGGGGGCGAACTCGGCATCCATGCGGATGCCTTTGATGTTGACGATGCGCGGTCGCCCGTCGGCGAACACGGTGCCGGAGACGTGGCGCGACTGCCGGTCGGTCGTGACCGTTACCGTGATCAGATTATCGTAGTCGCCCGCGGCCTCGCGCCGCGTCTCCTCGACGACGATGCCGCGGTCCTTGGCGACGATCGGCGCCGAGACGACGTTGATGTCCTGCAGCATCGGGCGCAGGAGCCCGGCGACCGCCGCCGAGGTGAGCGCCCGCGTGTTCATCTGCGCCACCACGCCCTCGTACCTGATCTGCACCCGCTTGATGCCGGTCTCGGTGAGCTGGCCGGCAAACGAGCCGAGTCGCTCCGCCAGGGCGACGAAGGGCTTCAGCTTCGGCGCCTCCTCGGCGCTGATCGAGGGGAAATTGACCGCATTGGCGATCGCCCCGCGCAGCAGATATTCCGACATCTGCTCGGCGACCTGCAGCGCCACGTTCTCCTGCGCCTCCCGCGTCGAGGCGCCGAGATGCGGCGTGCAGACCACGTTGGGCAGCGCGAACAGCGGATTATGCGTCGCCGGCTCCTCGGCGAACACGTCGAGCGCGGCGCCGGCCACCTGTCCCGATTGCAGCGCCGCGGCCAGCGCCGCCTCGTCGATGAGGTCGCCGCGCGCGCAATTGATCAGGCGGACGCCCTTGCGGGTCTGCGCCAGCGACTGCGCATTGATGATGTTGCGGGTCTTGTCGGTGAGCGGCGTATGCAGCGTGATGAAGTCGGCGCGACGCAGCAATTCGTCGAGCTCGACCTTCTCGACGCCCAGATCCAGCGCGCGCTCGGCGGACAGATACGGATCATAGGCGATCACCTTCATCTTCAGCCCGAGCGCGCGATCGGCGACGATAGAGCCGATATTGCCGCAGCCGATGATGCCCAGGCTCTTGCCGTAGATCTCCACGCCGAGAAACTTGTTCTTTTCCCATTTGCCGGCGCGGGTCGAGGCGTCGGCTTCCGGGATTTGCCGCGCCAGCGACAGCATCAGCGTGATCGCGTGCTCGGCGGTGGTGATGGAATTGCCGAACGGCGTGTTCATGACGATGACGCCGCGCGCGGTCGCCGCCGGCACGTCGACATTATCGACGCCGATGCCGGCGCGGCCGATCACTTTGAGCTTCGGCGCCTTTTCCAGCATCTTCGCGGTCACTTTGGTGGCGGAACGGATGGCGAGCCCGTCGAAGCCGTTGATCGCTTCCGCAAGCTTGTCCTTGTCCTTGCCGAGATTGGGCTGGAAATCGACCTCGATGCCGCGATCCTTGAAGATCGCCACGGCGGCGGGAGAGAGCGCGTCGGAGATGAGGACTTTGGGAGCCATTGGCTTTCTTCTTTCAGCCGCCCTGCCAGGGGAGAGGGGTCACGCCGCTTGCGCGAGCGCGTCCTTGGCCTTGGCGTAGGCCCAATCGAGCCACAGCGTGAGCGCTTCCAAATCGGCGCGCTCGACCGTCGAGCCGCACCAGATGCGCAGACCGGCCGGCGCATCGCGATAGGCGTCGATGTCGTAGGCGACGCCTTCCTTGTCGAGCGCGGCGGCGATCCCTTTGACGAACGCCGCCTGCGCATCGGCCGGAAGCCGGTTCACCGCCGGATCGACGACCTTCAGGCAGACCGAAGTGTTCGAGCGCACTGCCGGATCGACCGCGAGGAAATCGATCCACCTCGCGCGCCTGACCCAATCGGCGATGACTTTGGTGTTGGCGTCCGCACGTGCGCGCAGCGCCGGCAATCCGCCGATCGACTTCGCCCAATCGAGCGCGTCGAGATAATCCTCCAGGCACAGCATCGACGGCGTGTTGATAGTCTCGCCCTGGAAGATGCCCTCGTTGAGCTTGCCGCCCTTGGTCATGCGGAAGATCTTGGGCAGCGGCCATGGCGGCGTATAGGTCTCCAGCCGCGCCACCGCGCGCGGGGAGAGGATGAGCATGCCGTGCGCCGCCTCGCCGCCGACCGCCTTCTGCCAGGAGAAGGTGATCACGTCGAGCTTGGCCCAATCGAGCGGCTGGGCGAATGCGGCCGAGGTCGCGTCGCAGATCGTCAGCCCGCCGCGGTCGGCGGCGATCCAATCGGCATTGGCGACGCGCACGCCCGAGGTGGTGCCGTTCCAGGTGAACACGATGTCGGTCGCCGGATCGACCCTGGCGAGATCGGGGAGCTCGCCGTAAGCGCCCTTGAGCACCGTCACGTTCTTGAGCTTGAGCTCCTTGACGACGTCGGTGACCCAGCCTTCGCCGAAGGATTCCCAGGCCAGCATCGTCACCGGCCGCGGACCAAGGAGCGACCACAGCGCCATTTCGATCGCGCCGGTATCAGAGGCCGGCACGATGGCGATGCGGTAGTCGGCGGGGACCTGGAGAATCTCGCGGGTCAGATCGAGCGCGCGCTTGAGCTTCGCCCGGCCCGGCTTGGAGCGATGCGAGCGTCCGAGAAGTCCGTCCTTGAGGGCTTGCGGGCTCCAGCCGGGGCGCTTGGCGCAGGGGCCGGACGAAAAATGCGGCACAGACGGCCGCACGGCAGGCATCGCGAGCGTCATGATCTATCCTTCCAGATAGGCGCCCCTCGTTGGGGAGGGGTGTCCCGCGGTCGGAGATAGGGAAACGGAAGGATGACGTCAAGCCGGATGACAGATGACGAAGGACGGAGGACCGAGGACGGGAACGACCAAGCCTGGGGTCTTAATCCGACGCCCGCCGTTGCTCGTCAGAATTTCACTCCGGCGCCGACCCGGGCGTTGATGACTGTAACGTCGATGCTGGCCAATGGCGTGAACACGATGTATTCGAACTCTCCGCGCAGAAATAAGTTGGGTGTGATCGCCCAATCGAGGCCGACACCGACGGTGCCGCCGTAGAGGAAGGCGTTGCTGCGGCTGGAGCTGGAGGTTATCGGGAAACCTTCGCATTCCGCGGTCAATGTGGTGTTCGGGATCGTGCACGTCGCGTCCGTTGTTGCCGATACGCTGTAGTCGCCGCGTCCGACGACAAAGCCGATGAACCCGTATGGCAACAGATTACCAACGACATATCCGGCGCGGCCGCGTACTTCGCCGTAGTCGGTAAGATCCAAGTGCCCGCTGCCTTGGCTGATGCTCACCGTGGCAACGTTGCCGACTGAGACCAGGCGGCTGATCGGCGAGGCGGTCGATGTCGCGCTGAAGGATGTGTGCGTGTAGTTTCCTTCGACACCGAGGATCAGGTCCTGCCATTGGGTGTTGTAGCCAAGGAAACCGCCGCCACCCAATGCGTTGCTGTTGGCCCTCCCGAGCACCTGCCACTCTGAAGGCGTAGCCTGTTGCTCCACCTGGCTGTTGCGAAGGCTAAATCCCACGAGCGGCGACGTCGCATTGGAAAAGTTGACGGCGGCATCGCCGTAGCTGAACTGGCCGCCGGCGTAGACGCCGCTCCAGCGCGTGAACGTCGCCGGTCCGACCGGTTGGGAGCCGCGCAACACGTCAAAATCGTCTGCCGCCGCCCGCGGCACGAACGCCAGCACGAAGAGCGTACAGATCACCCAACGCATCGACCCGTCCTCACACTGTTGGCGCGCGATGCGCCGCCATGGCGCGATCATCGGGCATTAACCTTAATGGAGGGTTAGCTCGGCCCCGGCGGCGGCCGGCATCGCCCCGCGCAAAATGAAAACGGCGCGGTCGCCCGCGCCGTTTAGACCCCCCAGCCGGCAACGTGTCAGCCGCGGCTCATCAGTGGCATCGGAGGCGGCTCGGGCTGGAGCATCCAGCGGAAGCCGATGCGGAAATCCTGCGAGGTCATGTCTTTGAGCGTGTAGAAGGCGCCCGGGCAGCTCGCCGTGTTCTGGCACAGAACCACGCCGGTCTGCGGCGAACCGAGGCTGAGGAAGCGGTAGCTGAAGTCCACCTTGAAACTGTTGGTGACGTTGTAGGTGAGGCCGGCCTGGACGTTCCAGGCGAGGTTCGTGTTCCAGGAGTCGTTCGGAGCAAAGCCGAAGCCGGCCGTGCCGTCCGAGATGATGCCGTTGTCTTGAACCCCGGTGATGCGACTGACGGCGCCGCCGACGCCGGCGCCGATATACGGCGTTATGCACCACCAAGTGCCGAGATCGATATAGGCGTTCGCCATGAACACGGCCGCCGAGTAGTTGCCGGTGTTGACGTCGAAGCAGATGCCGCCACCGCCGCAGAAGTTGGTGTAGCTGCCCGTCGCTTTGAACATCGCCTTGGTGCGATATTCTCCGGTCACGTCAAAGCGGAGCCAATTGTTCACTTCGTAGCCTACGCCGAAGCCGAAGATGCTGGTGTCCTGGATGTCCTTCTGCACGATTTGCCAGCTTGCCGGCCAGACGAAGGCGGCGTTCGTCTGCGAATGATCGAATTGCGTGAAGTCCGTCACGCCGACGCCGACGTCGCCGCGCAGATACCAGCCGCTGGTCGCGGCCACCATCACGGGCGGTTGGTACATGGGTTGCGGTTGCGGAAGATCGGCAGCGTAAGCCGACGTGCCGATCAAAGCCGCTGCACCGATGCAGGTGAGAAATCTGACGCTGACCATAGCTTCGTCCTTTCCTCGGCAGGGGCGTACGGAACGCGGCCCTCCGTCGTTGAACCGGCACGAAGATTGGCAGCAAATGCTTAAATGGGTCTTAACCTTAACTCTTAACCGTGCTCGTTAAGGATTGCGCTTGCGCCTGCGAATGCGGGCGCTCTCGCGCGCGGCCGCAAGGCGGCAAACACACCGTCGGCGCGCGTCGCGCCACAACATTCGCTGCGTTAGGATTTCAGAAACTTCTGCGGCGTTGCCACGCGGCGCACAGAATCACTCAGTCGTGATCTTCCTCGAGCTCGCCGATGTGATGCTGAGCGTAAAGCTGCAGCCCGAGCTTGGTGACGAGGTCGAGCTGGGTCTCGAGGAAGTCGATGTGCTCCTCCTCGTCATGCATCAGCTTCTCGAACAGATCGCGCGTCACATAATCCTTGACCGAGTGGCAATGGGTGGCGGCTTCCTCGTAGAGCGCCCGCGCCGACATCTCGGCGGCGAGGTCGCAGTCGAGCACCTCCTTCACGTTCTGGCCGATGTGCAGCGGATCGAGCACCTGCATGTTCGGGAAGCCGTCGAGGAAAATGATGCGCTCGACCAACTTGTCGGCGTGCTGCATCTCCTCGATCGATTCCTTGCGCCACTGCTTGGCGAGGGCGCGGTAGCCCCAATTATCGAGCAGGCGATAGTGCAGCCAGTATTGATTGACCGCGGTCAGTTCATGGCGGAGCGCCTTGTTGAGATATTCGATGACTCCCGGGTCGCCTCTCATGATCTCGTGCTCCTGCGCAGGGCGCGGATCGCCCTTTAGTCTTTAATTATAACAATTATAAGCTGCCTAGGAAATGCCCAAAACCGCCCCGGTGCACAGGTCCCAGGACTCGTCCCATTTGAAGGAAGGATCAGCTTTCGCGGCGGGCGGCCCGGCAACAGGCGATTTCGGCGCCGGTGAGCGCCTCGTCCATGATGCGCCGGATCGTGCGCGCGCAGCGCCCGCATTGCGCGCTGCAGCCGAGGCAGTGATAGACCTCGCCCGCGGTCCGCGGCGGCGCCTCATTGTCCGCCAGCGTCGAACGAACGTCGTGGTCGGAAAATACGTTACAGGAACAGACAATCATCGCTTGGCGAGCCCGGCGGCAATGGTACGATCTGAAACTATCCCTATCGCAGGCAGAATAAGCCTGTAAAGCAAAAATATCTCTTTATAGAAGTTCTAATCTTTGCTCCTGCGAGTTGTCTTGGGTAATCGTTGGTAAAGGCTCAGCAACTCCGGCATAGAGGCCAATATATACGCCTAGCAATGCCTTGAAATCAAAGATCGGCCTGATGATTTCGGAAGGAGAGCGCTAGGCGGCGGAAATATTGCCGCGTCGTCCACAGCGTAGAAAGGCCCGACAGCAAGGAAAGAGCTGGACGGCAATCCAACATCTTGGTGGGTGAAACTGGTTTGTTCCGGACGGACCATGCGAAGGGAGTTCGTCGAATTCTATCGCACCTGCATGTGTCGAATAAGTTTTTCGGCGGCCACATGGACCACAGCCGTCGGGTGTTCGCTGCAAAAATGCTTGATCCAACTGACGGCGCCGTCGAGATCAGTCCCGGCGAGGATGTCGGCAATGCCCCGGTTGTAGGCGTTGAATGCGGTCAAATAACCCGACAGCCACGTCTCGTAGACAAACCCCCGTTGCGGCTCATGGGCATCGGCGACGTATTGGTCGCAAGACCTGTTTCCCACTCCAAAACTCACAAAACCGTTTGCATCATAGCTCAAGCACGCCGTCGCGCTCAGAATGAACCCGAAGGATGCGCATGCCCAGATTGCTGGACGTTTGCAGTTGACGCCGCCCGTGCTCATTGCGCCGGTGTCCATTCCTTCACTGACGCAGCGGTCATTGACGCGCCGCGATTGGGCCGAAGTGACTCGAGTTGGCGGCAACTGCACCGGATCGCCGGGCAGTTGCCGCGTTTCGCGCTAGTTCAAGAAGCTGCGATTCAACCCCATCTGCTCCGCGAAGGGCTTTTCCAGCTCGAGCGCCTTGCGGAAAACATCGATGCCGATGATCTCGCGGAGATACCGCGCCAACTTCGGAAAACGATCGGCCTCGATCGTCATTCCGCAGTACTGATAAACAAGGAAATTCGAAGCCACGGCGATGTCGGCCAGCGTCAACGACCGTCCAACAAGGAATTTGCCGTCGATCTCGGATTCCAGATAGCCGAATATCTTGGGACGGACCTCGTTGAGGACCCGGTCTACCGCCGACTGGTCGGTAGGAATTTTGTTGATATTCGGCGCCACGACGATTTGATGGAACAGCGGATGAACGACTTGGCGGAACAGCGTCCCGCCCGCGTAGGCGTCGAACCAAAGCGCCCGGCCATATGGCTGGGCGTCGGCCGGCAGGATGGGCGCCGACGGATACTTCTTCTCCAGGTAAAGGCAGATCGCCGTCGAATCGGCCAGCGTGTTGCCGCCGTCGTCGATCACCGGGATCAGTCCGGTCGGGCTCAGTGTGCTCCAGTTCGCCGGAGGTTGACCCGGGACAACCGGGATCACCACCTCGAGCTTGTACTCGATGCTCTTATGCATCGCGGTAATGACGGCTTTTCGCGTATGCACCGAAAGCGGCACACCGTAGATCGTAAGCATGTCGTCTCCTTTTCAAGTCACGGACAACAGCGCGAGTGCGCTCTTCCGGGCGCGCCGTGTCGCCCCGGCCGGATGGAAAAAATCGGTAGGAATTAGGCCGCCAGGCGAACCGGAAACTGGATCTCGACGAGCGCCCCCTCGAATCCGGGCGGCGCGGTCACCGGCTCGAGAAACACTTCGCGGCAGGGTCCGGCGATGGCGAAATTGTTGGCTTCTACCCAGGTGCCGATCGCGCTGAAGGCGGCGTGACTCTCGGCATTGGTCCCCTGGCGAACGATCGTCGCCATCGTCTCGACCGCAGGCAGTTCGCTGGCGCGAAGAACGAGATCGCCCGCTATCCTCACGCTGGCGTTGGTCGGGCGCGTCAGCGAATAGCCGATCTCGAGATCAAGTTCGTCCGTCTCGGTTTCGTTCCGCGATACCACGATGAGCTTGTCGCGCATCCCCGGCCGAATTTGCTTGGCGCCGTCCTCGGCGACACTGCGCACCATCCGCACCGCCTCGTCCATGCCGTTGCACGAACAGCGAAGAGAGAGGAACGGCGTCGCCGGGACTGACTTGGTCACCACGTCATAGCCATCGATGCCCCCGTATTTGTCGATTTGCGCGATCCGCGACTCGATGTGGCGGAGACGGACCTCGTCCTCGCGGAGCGCGCGTTCGACTTGCGCGCGCTTCATGGTCAGCATCCCGCGCAATTCCGACGGTGAAATTTCGTCCTTCAGCAGGGGACCGATCTGCTCGAGCGAGAGACCAAGCTCCTTGAGCGCGAGTATGCAGTTGAGGCGGGGCAGCTGCCGGACGCTGTAGTAGCGATAGCCGGTCTGGCTGTCGGTGTGCGCCGGCTGCAAAAGCTCAAGTTGGTCGTAGAACCGGAGCTGGCGGCTTGAGACCTGAGCAATCTGTGCAAATTCGCCGATACGAAACATTTTTACGTCTCCGACCTGAAGCCAGTGAACGCCATCGACGCTTATCGTCAGTCCTGGATTTTCGGGGCAGGCCCCGACGCGTCGGAGGTGGTGTAGCGGTTTGACGTGGCGTCAAGGTCAAGAGAAAAATTCGAGGCCCACGCCGCTCAATCGTCCGCCAACGGGATTCCCGAGCGTACACAGATGGATACGAAGTCCGGCGGTGGGCAGAACCGGCGTCGTATTTACATGCCGCGGCCGCCTGTCATCCTGCAGGTCCAGCCAAAACCTGTTTTCATCGCCGAGCCCTTCCCGAGTGCATCCCTTGCTCGATAACCCCGTAGTGCTGGCGCTCGGCGCCGCGTTCGTGTTCGGCCTCGCGCTGGTGCTCACGCAGTTCGGCCTGCGCCACGCCGCGCCCAGCCACGGCGCACTGGTGAGCATTCCGACGTCGGGCGTTCTGCTCTGGCTGCTCTCGCCGTTCCTGCTTGATTGGCGCGGCTCGGAGCCGCGCGCGGTCGTCATCTTCGTGGTCGTCGGCCTGTTGTTTCCGGCGGTGGTGACCTTGCTGACCTTCGAGGCCAATCGCCGGATGGGGCCGAGCATGTCCGGCGCGCTCAGCAATTTGACGCCGATCTTCGCGGTGCTTCCGGCCGCGCTGTTCCTGGGCGAGGTACCGCGCCCGCTGCAGGCGCTCGGCATCGCCACGATCGTTGCCGGTGTCGTCGCCCTGTCGATCGACCGCCGTTGGCTCGGCGTGCCCTGGTCGTACTGGGCGGCGGCGCTGCCGGTCGCCGCCGCTGCCATTCGCGGGTTCACTCACCCGATCACCAAGGTCGGACTTGCTCTATGGCCAAGCCCCTTCGCCGCGACGCTGATCGGCTACACCATGTCCGGCCTGGTCGTCGCCGGTGTCGCGCGAGCACGCCCTGGCGGCTGGCCGGCCAAATATCCTCGCGCCGCCCTAATTTGGTTCGCCTGCGTCGGGACCTGCAATGTCCTCGGCGTTCTTGCGCTCTACGCGGCGCTGGCGCATGGGCCGGTGATCCTGGTGTCGCCGCTCGTCGCTACCTATCCGCTGGTCACGCTGGCGTTCACCGCGATCTTCTTCCGCTCGGCCCGGATCAATGCCGCGCTGGTCGCCGGCGTGGCGCTGACCGTCGTTGGCGTGATCCTGCTGGTCGCCGCCTGAGGATGGCGCTCAGGCCGCTGCCGTTTCCTCCGCATCATCGCCGCGGCGGCGGCGGCGCGAGCGCAGCCGGCAGAGGCGCGAGGGGATGTAACACAGGTCGTGGAGAATGCCGGTAAGGCGCTGGCCGCGCGCCAGCGCGCGATCGAGCGCTGCCATGGTCCGTGCGAGACCTGGGTCCTCGTCGCGAACCCAGGTGCGCAGCACCGAGCCGAACAGCACGGCGAGCCCTTGCGCGCGCAGGACGCCGCGCGGACCGGATGCGCCGATGCCGGCGGCGGTCAGCATCCATTGCTGCGAGCGCACCGCGAGCCCGTTGAGCGCCAGCGCCAACGGCGGATCGCGGCGGGCCGAGCGGATCAGCGAGCGGACCGCGTCGCGATAGGGCGCCAGCGCTTCGAGCCGGCGCATCAACACGTCGAACAGGCGTTCGCGCTCGGGCTCCTCGTCCATGTCGCTGAGGTCCGCGGCAAGGACAGTGCGGTCGATCGCCTTGATGTGGGCGGCGAGGATCGCAAGCGTGGAGGAAAATTCGCCGCGCAATTGCGGCAACGACACGCCGGCCTTTTCGGCGATGTCGGCAAAGCCGATCGCCTCGAATGATTGGTCGGCGAGAAGCGCGAGGAACGCGGCGATGATCTTTTCGCGGTCGTTGCGCGGAGCGGCGGGCGCTGGCGCGGACTTCGCTCGGGCGGGCTTGCGTGCGGGTCTGCGGGCCATGACCGAACCTCCTCGACGGACAACGCTACGCCTTCAATGTAAGGCCGCGCTCCGCGCCTTCCAAGGCATGGATTAAGGCATGGGATTTCAGCCGGCGAGCTCGCGCGAACGGCGCGTCGCGGCGGCGATCGCCGTCTTCATCAGGTCCGCTAGGCCCTTCTCGCCCATCAGCACCTTAAGCGCCGCGGCCGTGGTGCCGCCGGGAGACGTGACGTTCTCGCGTAAGGTCGCGGGCTCAAGCGGCGAGCGGCGCAGCAGCTCGCCGGAGCCTGCAATGGTTTCGCGCGCGAGCTTTTCGGCAAGATGAGGCGGCAGACCGGCCGCCGCGCCCGCCTGCGCCAGCGCTTCCGCGAGCAGGAAGACGTAGGCGGGCCCGGACCCGGATACGGCCGTCACCGCGTCCATCAGCGCCTCATCCTCGATCCACTCGACCGCCCCGGTCGCGGAAAGAAGCCGGTAGGCGAGCTCGCGCTGCGCGGCGCTCGCGCGCTGCGCCACCGCGACGGTGATGCCCCGGCCGATGGCGGCCGGCGTGTTCGGCATGGCGCGCACCAGCGCGCAGGGACGCTGCAAAGCGCCGGAGAGAAAGCGCAGCGTCCGTCCGGCCATGATCGAGACGACGAGCGTCGCAGCGCCGATCATCGGCGCGAGGCTCGGCAGCGCCTCGCCGGCGATCTGCGGCTTCACCGCGACGACGATGGCGGCGACATCGATAAGCGCGCGCACATCCGGATTGAGCCGCCCGCCGCGGCTGGCGAGCGCTGAGATTTGCGGCGACGGCTGCGGCTCGAGCACCACCAGCTTTCCGGCATCAAGGCCGAAGCGCAGCCAGCCGTCGATCAAGGCGCCGCCCATCTTGCCGGCGCCGACCAGCACCAGCGGCCCGGAGAAATTGCGCAAATCCGGGGTTTCGCTTGGTGCCGACCTATCCGAAGCGCTCATCGCCCATGACTCCCGCCCATGGCCCCGCGTCGTTCCGCATCGCCGCGCAGCGGCGAACCCGGAATCCATAACCACCGCTGCTGCGGAATTACAAATGCCCGCCAATATGAAATCGGGGCTCGCGCTTCCGGCGCGTGCCGCAAAGACGAGGAATTACGCCTCGCCGGAGGTCTCGAACATGGCCGAGTCCATGGCCTCGCGGGCGGGTTTGCCGGCCCAGACCACGAACTGGAATGCGGGGTAATAGCGCTCGCAGGAATCGAGCGCGCTGCCGAGCACCGCCTCGCACTGCCGGCTCGAGGCGCCCACGCCGCCGGCAAGAACCAGCGCATGGCGGAACATCACCATGCCGTTCTGCATCCAGACGTCGAAATGCCCGATCCACAATTGCTCGTTGATCAACGCGATGAGCTGCTGCACTTCGGCAAGCCGCGGCTCCGGCACTTTCATGTCGAAGGCGCAGGCAAGATGCAGCGCCTCGATGTCGTTCATCCAGGTGAAAGAGACCTGGTAGTTGGTCCAGCGGCCGGTGACGACGAGCGCGATCTCGTCTTCGCCGGTGCGCTCGAACGGCCAGTCATTGCCGGCCGCCAGCCGCTCGACGACGTCGAGCGGATTGTTGTGTTGATTGGACGCAATCTCGATGAGAGACATGCCGCCTCCACAGCCCCCGCTCGAGCCCCCGCTCAAGTGGAAAAGCGCACGCCACCATGCTACCGCACAAAATCGGGCTGCGATTTGACGCAGCGTCGCGAATCAGCCTTCGCGCGCACTCAAAACGGCCCGATTTCTCGCGCCGCGATCACTTAAGCCAAGGCCGCTCACGCCTCCTCCCGGCACTCATGAAGTGATTTGCCCTTAAGGCACAAGCGGGAAGGAAGACCGTCCACAGCTCGCGCTGCTGCGACAAGTTGACTCGGGGGGTGGGCCGTTGCGGGTCACGTCATTTCCGCGAGCAAAGGCGACGCGGCGATCGAGCCGGCGCGCGCGGAGCGCTGGACTACCCCGCTTCACTCGCAATGACGGTCAATCGAAGAACAGACTGGAGACCGACTGTTCGGCCGCGGTGCGGCTGATCGCTTCCCCGATCAGGGCCGCGATCGGCAGCACGCGGATGTTGGGCGAGGCGGTGACCGCCTCGGTCGGCTGGATCGAATCCGTGATCACCAGCTCTTTGAGATTCGATTTGTTGATGCGGGCGACGGCGCCGCCGGAGAGCACGCCGTGGGTGATATAGGCGTAGACCGCCTTGGCGCCCTTTTCCAACAACGCGTCGGCGGCGTTGAGCAGCGTACCAGCGGAATCGACGATGTCGTCGACGAGGACGCAGATGTGGCCGTCGACCTCGCCGATCACGTTCGCCACCTCCGACTCGCCCGGCCGCTCACGGCGTTTGTCGACGATGGCGAGCGGCGCGTTGATGCGCTTGGCGATGCCGCGCGCGCGCACCACGCCGCCGACGTCCGGCGAGACGACGATCACGTCGGCGAGGTCGAAACGCTGCTTGACGTCGCGCACCATCACCGGCGCGGCGAAGAGATTGTCGGTCGGGATATCGAAGAAACCCTGGATCTGCCCGGCATGGAGGTCGAGCGTGAGCACGCGGTCGACGCCGGCGCGGGTGATCAGGTTGGCAACGAGCTTGGCGGAGATCGGCGTGCGCGGCCCGGGTTTGCGGTCCTGCCGGGCATAGCCGAAATAGGGGATCACCGCCGTGATGCGCTGCGCCGAGGCGCGGCGCAGCGCGTCGATGATGATCAGCAATTCCATCATATGGTCGTTCGCCGGATACGAGGTCGACTGGATGACGAACACGTCGGCGCCGCGCACGTTCTCCTGGATCTCGACGAAGATCTCCATGTCGGCGAAACGGCGCACTACGGCTTTGGTCAGCGGGGTGCCGATATAGGTGCCGATCCCCTGCGCCAGCACGGGGTTGGAATTGCCGGCGACGAGCTTGATTGCTCCGTTATTGCCCGCCATCCCACTCTCCTGCGCGCAAACAAAAGCAGGGTCCTGATACAAGCCGCTTACCGGACTGGCAACATGAATCGGGGCCTTGTCCCGCAGGTTTTCCCTGCAATCCCAAGGGATTCGCAGCGGCGAATAGCGAATGGCGAATGGCGAATATGTCCGTTGTTAACTGTGTTTGCCTTTGGCCATTCGCCGCTCGCCATTTGCCGCCTCACGCCAACGCGATGGCGTTGACGTGGCGGCCGTAATCCCCTTCGCCGCGGTGGGTGGAGCGGCGGTAGCTGAAGAAGCGCGCCGGGTCGGCATAGGTGCACAGGCCAAGGTCCTCGACGTGCCGGATTCCGGCTCGCTCGAGCCGGGCGGCGATAAAGCCCGCGAGATCGAACAGGGCATGGCCGGCACGCACGGCGGGAACGAAGAAACGCTCATTCGCCGAATCCTCGGCGGCAAAGCGCGCGATGAGATCGGGACCGACTTCGTAATTGTGCTGGCGGATCATCGGGCCGAGCGCGGCGCGGATTTCCGCGCGGTTGGCGCCGAGCCGCACCATCGCCTCGACCGTCGCCTCGGCGACGCCGGCGAGCGCTCCGCGCCAGCCGGCGTGTGCGGCGCCGATGACGCCGGCCTGCGGCTCGGCAAACAGAATCGGCCCGCAATCGGCCGTGGTCACGCCGATCGCAAGTCCGCGCGCGCGGGTAACGATGGCGTCGGCACGCGGGCGGTCCTCGATCGTCCACAGCGTCTCCGCGACGACGACCTGGGGCGAGTGGATCTGGTGGGCGGTGAGGAGGCGCTGGGGCTCGACGTTCAGCGCCGCGGCCATGCGTGCGCGATTGTCGGCGACCTGCGCCGGACGGTCGCGCGAGCCGATGCCGCCATTGAGGCTGGCGTAGAGGCCGTCGGAAACGCCCCCTTGCCGCGTGAAGAACGCGTGGCGGATACCGGCAAGCGCGAGCGTGTTGGCTTCGATCATCATGTCGGCGCCGTGAATCCGGGAAGTGGATCGAGCCTGCGGTCGGCAATGGCAAGCCCTTTGAACAATTCACCCATGCCCGCGGGTCCGGCCGCGGTCAGGCGCGCGAGCGCAAGCTCGATGTCGGCCGTCTCTTTTTCGCTCGCCTGCGCCTTGAGTCTCGCCGCCCGTTGGTTGATTCCGAGATTGCCGAGGAGCTCGCGCTGCGGCAGCGGGCCGTGGCATTTCGCGCCGATCAGCTCTGCCCTCTGCGCCAGCGCCTCGAAATCGACATGCGCCGTCAGATCGGCCTCCCCCGGCGCGGCCAGCGGGTCGACGAAGGCATGACCGGCGAGGGCTTGCAGCGTGTCGCCGAGCCCGCTCTTGGCGTGGCCGTAGTCGACGATCAGGGCTGCGCCGTCGGTCCGCGCCCGTTGCCCGAGCTCGAGCGCGATCGCGTCGGGCCGCCATTCGAAGATCGCGCCTTCCGGGGCCTGCCGCACCGCCGGCGGCAGCGTTGCCTCGAACAGGCGCAGGGGATCGCGCGCGACGCCGAGGGCAAGATTGCCGCCGGCGCCGATTTCAACGATGCGCTCGTGCCACCCGTCGGCCTGCTTGACGACCTGATGCACTGGCAGCGCGTCGATGAACTCGTTGGCGATGATGATGCACGGGCCGCCGGGGACGTCGGTGAGGGTCGTATGCCAGGCGGTCTGCAAATCGAAGATTTGCAGACGCTGCTGCTGCATCTCCTGCAATCTCGGGCTGATCTCGATGAGATGCAGAACGATCGCATCGTGGAAGCCCCCGACCACTTTCGTCGCGCGCAGGGCGTCGGCCAGCAAGGTGCCGCGCCCGGGGCCAAGCTCGACGATGCGCACATTGTCCGGCGCGCCCATCTGCCGCCAGACCGCAGCCATCCACACGCCGATCAGCTCGCCGAACATCTGGCTTACTTCGGGCGCGGTGATGAAATCGCCGTCGGCGCCGAACGGGTCGCGCGCGATGTAGTAGCCATATTGCGGATGGGTGAGGCAGAGCCGCATGTAGTCGGCAACGGGCATCGGCCCGGCGGCGGTGATCAATCGGCGGATCTCGCTCTCGAGCGGCGAGCGTTGGTCAGGCATTTTTTCCAATCGGTGCGCGGGTCAAAGCGTAGGCGATGACGGCGAAGCCGGCGAGGATCAGCGGAATGCAGAGCAGCATGCCCATAGTCAGCCCGCCCCAGAGAAAGCCGAGCTGAGCATCGGGCTCGCGGAACAGCTCGCAAAAGATGCGCGCGTCGCCATAGCCGAGCGCGAAGGCGCCGGTGACGAGGCCGGGCCGCCTGAGCGCGCCGAAGCGCACCAGCACCCCCAAGACGAGGAGAAGCACCAGGCCTTCGAGCCCGGCTTCGTAGAGCTGGCTCGGATGGCGGGCGAGCGGTCCGCCGTTCGGAAAGATCATGGCCCACGGCACGTCGGTCGGCCGGCCCCACAATTCTCCATTGATGAAATTAGCGAGGCGGCCGAGAAACAAGCCGATCGGCGCCACCGCGGTCGTCACGTCGCCGAGCGAGAGGAAGGGGATGTCCCGGCGCCAGGCGAACAGGACGACGGCGAGGACGCAGCCGATGAAGCCGCCATGGAACGACATGCCGCCTTTCCACAGCGCAATGATCTCGGCCGGGTGGGCGGCAAAATGCGGGAGGTTGTAGAACAGCACGTAGCCGATGCGGCCGCCGAGGATGATTCCGAGCGTGACCCAAATGATGAAATCGTCGAAATCGACGACCGTGAACGGAGCCGGTCCGCCCCATAGTCGCGGCGAAGCGATGATCGCGCGCGCATAGAACCAGCCGGCGATGATGCCGACGATGTAGGCGAGCGCATACCAGCGCACCGCAAGCGGCCCGATGTGCACCAGTATCGGGTCGATGTGCGGAAACGGAATGACCGGAAGGACGAGCATCCTGAGCTTCCATGCCGGGCGCCGGGGCGTCGGGCGCGCGACGCCTCTTGCGGCCGCGGCGCACCATCGCCATTGTCTGCCAGCATGGCAAGCGGGACCGGCAGCGAGCATCGCCGGCCCGGTTGGAGGCGGTGATGGTGCAAACGACGAACCGGTTCTTCGATGAAGCCGCGCGGCTGATGAACGACGCGGCCGGCGTGGCGCAAGGGGTGCGGCGCGAGTTCGAGACGCTGTTCCGCAGCCAGGCTGAGCGCATCCTGCGCGACCTCGACGTCGTCCAGCGCGAGGAGTTCGAGGCGGTCAAGGAGATGGCACGTCTCGCTCGCGAGGAGAACGAAACGCTCAAGGCGCGCGTTGCGGCGCTGGAAGCGGCGCTCGCGAAGTCAACGACGTCGGGCAACGCGGCCGAGGGCGTCAGTCCGTTCGCCTGAGCGGGCGGGCGTCCCGGCCAAACGTCCTTCAGGCTCATCTCCGCCTTCCGGCGTCTTCCTTGTTTTTCACTGCTTGCGCCGCTATAAGCGCCGCGACCGCGGCTCCAGCACCCCTGGAGGCTGCCGCGGAATTCCGTTCTCAGGACAGCACTTAACGGACAAGGACCAATGTCATGGCGACCGTCAATCTGATCAAGGCGGCCGCGCGTTCGCGGGCAGGCAAGGGGGCCGCCCGGGCAGAACGTCGCGCCGGCCGCGTGCCCGGAATCATCTATGGCGACGGCAAGCCGCCGATGCCGATCTCGCTCGACTACGCCGATTTGCGCCAGCGCATCTATGCCGGGCATTTCCTCACCACCATCCACGACGTCGAAGTCGACGGCGAGAAGCACCGCGTCATCCCGCGGGATTTTCAGCTCGACGCGGTGCGCGATCTGCCGCTGCATGTCGACTTCATGCGGCTCGGCGAGGGCGCGACGATCCGCGTCAACATCCCGATCCACGTCAAGAACGCCGACCAGTCGCCGGGCGTCAAACGCGGCGGCACCGTCTCGATCGTAACCCACACCATCGAGGTGCGCTGCCGCGCCGACGCCATCCCGGGCGCCATCGAGGTCGACGTCAGCAGCCTCGAGATCAACTACTCCAAGCACCTGAGCGATATCACGCTGCCCGAGGGCGTCCGCGTGGTCACTGGGCGGGACATCACCCTGGTGACGGTGGTGCCGCCGTCGGGCTATGCGGAAGAGATGAAGGCAGCGGCGGAAGCTGCTGCTGCCGCCGCGGCTGCTGCCGCCGCGGCTGCTGCTGCCGGGACCCCGGCGGAAGGTGCTGCCGCTCCAGGTGCTGCTCCGGGCGCTGCGCCCGCGGCAGCTCCGGGCGCCGCCGCGGCGCCGGCCGCCGCTCCGGCCCAGAAGAAGTGAGGCCGATCCGCCGCGCCTTTGCGAGACGAAGCCGATGTTGCTCCTGGTCGGACTGGGCAATCCGGGAGCGCGCTACGTCGGCAACCGCCACAATATCGGTTTTGTGGTGCTGCAGGCCATCGCCCAGCGCCACGGCATCGGGCCGTGGCGCCGGCGCTTTCAGGGCGTAGCCTGCGAGGGGCCGATCGGAGGGGAGCGTGCGCTGCTGCTCCTTCCCGGCACATACATGAACGATTCCGGCCGCGCCGTTGCCGAGGCCGCACATTTCTACAAGCTTCCGCTCGCCGCCATCACCGTGTTTCACGACGAGATCGACCTGCCGCCGGGCAAGGTCCGGGTGAAGGTCGGCGGCGGGATCGCCGGGCACAATGGCCTGCGCTCGATCACCGAGCATATCGGCAATGACTATCGGCGCGTGCGCATCGGCGTCGGCCATCCTGGCAACAAGGATCTGGTGCAGCATTACGTGCTGAGCGATTTCGCCAAAAGCGAGCGTCCATGGGTCGAAGCGCTTATCGCCATCCTTGCCGACAACGCCGACCTCCTCGTGCGCGGCGAGGACGCGAGCTTTCAGAACAAGGTGCACCTCGCCATGGCGGCGAAAGGCTTTGCCGAAAACGGGCGAGATGCGGACGAGCAAAGCTGAGCCGGCCGCGCTCGCACGCAACCGGCGGTCTCATACCTCGACGCTTGATTCCGAAGGCAAGTGCGGCGGAACACGGCGGTGGCGGCCGCTAACTGCAATCGTCAGTTCCCCGACGGGCCCTATTGCTGGGTGATGGTTCCGTTGGGGTTGGTGGCGCCCGCGGCTTTCACCCTATTGTTGCCGCTGGTCGCGATCGTTGCTCCGCCCGCGATCGTGAAGTTCGTCGCGTTGTCGTAGATGATGTTGTTGGAGATGCGGATGATCGAGCCCGACGCGGCGGCATTGAACGCGGTGGTGTTGTTGAGAATCGACGAGGTGTCGACGTTGGCCCGGGTGCTGCCTCCGGACACGATCACGCCGGTCGCGGCGCTGGTGATCGCGGTGTTGGTTACCTCGGTATCGATGATTCCGGAATTGACCCCGATGCCGTTGGTCGTCACGTTGAACACCCTGGTACGGTCAATCACTACAAGCATTCCGGCGCTGCTGGTGGCGAGCGAAATGCCGTTGACCGAGTTGGTGATGTAGGTGTTGGTGACGTAGAGATCCGACACCGTCGAGGTATTGGCGCTGATCCCGCTCTGGGTAAAGCCGAAGATATCGCAGTTCTCGACGCTGAGCTGCGCGCCGGAATTGAACAGAACGCCGTTGAGGCCGCTGCCGATCCCGTTGATGCGCAAGTTGCGCAGGATCACGATGTCATTCGCTCCGGCCGAAACTATTATTCCATTTGTCCCCGACACCAGTACCGACGCGACCTGGCCGCCGCCGCCATCGAGCGTGATCGCCTTGGTGATGGTCACCGCGCCAAATCCGCCGGGATCGAGCGCATCGATCTCGCCGCCCGCGCTTGTCTTTGAGATGGCGCCGGCAAATGTCTTGCAGGGCGCGGTGCGGCTGCAGGGATTGGCGTCGTCGCCGACGCCGGAAACCCAGGTGCGGCTTGCCTGAGCGGAGGCGGGGTTGCCGGGCAGAACGGCCGCGATCGGCCCGAGCACGGCGAGCAACAGCAGTTTCTTCCACATGGCTATCTCCCTCAATCGGTTGCATTCGCTTGGCGTATGACGCGTATCCGTGGGCTTGGTGGAACAGATCTTCCCGTCCTTCCGTGTGATGCTTCAGCAGAGCGCGAGACTCGGACGCCCATCGGCGCGACGAGCGGATCGCATGTTCCTGCGCGCGTCCGGCGCCGGTATGTGCCGGGCACCCGCAACGATCGCCCGAAGGGCAATCGACTATTGGAATTTGACTTGAACGCTTTGAAACACGTTTCCGGGCGGCGCGCCGTTCGGATACATGTCGAAGCCGTAGACCGATCCGACCGCGCTGGTGGCAAATTCGAATAAGCCGCTACCTTCTCCCTCGTCCTGGGTTACGATCGTGCCGAGCTGCTTCACGCATTTCAGATAGAAATTGTAGCTGGTGTTCGGCGATGCGGTGATCGCGACCTTCACAGTCGTATTGCCGTTCGACTGGCGGACTACCCAGGCGGCGCCGCCAATAAGCGACGGGTCGTTGGCGTTGACGTTTGAATTGGTGCAGTCGGAGGAATTCTGGCGGATCATGTAAACTTCGACATTCGGCCCTTCGAGTGGAATCGCCGGCTTAGGCAAGTTTTGCGCCCTTGCCGCGAGCGACATGACCGATCCACCCAGGATGACGGCGAAGCACATCGGTGCCCGCCATCGTGAAGCTTGGCGCATTGTGTACCTCCTTTTCTATGGCCGTGAGCGAACTCACCACCTTACCATCACGTTCGATAGTGCTGCAATCTTAGCTAGTAGACGCCCGAAAACGGCAAGCGCATGGCAGAGCACGGCGCTCCGGCAATCGGCTGCATTTTGCGGTTGATCATCCTATATCTTCCGTTCGTGAAAATGCGTTGACGTATCTCGCGACGACGTGATCAGTCTTTCGAAGTGCCAATATCGAGATGCGGATTTTGTTGGGCGGCTCCGGTGTAGATGTTTCATGTTGTGATCGGGCCGAAGCGAAGATAGAGGCGCGAACGGGCCGACGGCCGGGCTTGATCGCATTTGGCGCGCGAGACGACGTAGATTTTCCACTTCTCAAGGCGAAATAAGCTTCCATGGGATTCAAATGCGGCATCGTCGGCCTGCCCAATGTCGGCAAGTCGACCCTCTTTAATGCGCTCACCGAAACCGCCGCGGCGCAGGCGGCGAATTATCCGTTTTGCACCATCGAGCCGAATGTCGGCGAGGTCGCGGTGCCGGATCGCCGCCTTGAAGCCCTGGCGGCGCTCGCCAAGTCGGCGGCGATCGTGCCGACACGGCTCACATTCGTCGACATCGCCGGCCTCGTCCGCGGCGCGTCGAAAGGGGAGGGCCTCGGCAATCAGTTCCTCGCCAACATCCGCGAGGTCGACGCCATCGCCCACGTGGTGCGTTGCTTCGAGGATACCGAGGTGACCCATGTCGAAGGCCGCATCGATCCGGTCGCCGACATCGAAACGGTCGAGACCGAATTGATGCTCGCGGACCTCGAGAGTTTGGAGCGCCGGTTTGACACGCTGGAACGCAAGGCGCGCGGCACCGACAAGGACGCCAAGGAGGCGAAAGAGGCGCTCGGGCTCCTCAACCGGGCGCTCGCGCTTTTGCGCGCCGGCAAGCCGGCGCGGCTCACCGAGCGCAAACCCGAGGAAGAAAAAGCCTTCCACATGCTCGGCCTCCTGACCGCGCTGCCGGTGCTCTATGTCTGCAATGTCGATGAAGCTTCGGCCGCGGACGGCAACGCTTTCGCACGTGAGGTCGAGGCCAGGGCCAAGCTGGAAGGCGCGGCTTCGATCGTCATCTCGGCCAAGATCGAGTCGGAAATTGCGGTCTTGTCGCGCGCCGAGCGCAGCGAATATCTCGCCGCCGTCGGCCTCGAGGAGGCCGGCCTGGATCGCCTGATCCGTGCCGGCTACGCCTTGCTCGACTTGGTGACTTTCTTCACCGCTGGCCCGAAGGAGGCGCGCGCCTGGACGGTCACCCGCGGCACCAAGGCGCCGCAGGCCGCCGGCGTCATCCACTCCGATTTCGAGCAGGGCTTCATCCGCGCCGAGACGATCGCCTACGACGATTACATCGCCTGCGGCGGCGAGGCCGGCGCGCGCGACTCCGGCAAGATGCGGCTCGAAGGCAAAGACTATGTCGTCGCCGACGGCGACGTCATGCATTTCCGCTTCGCGAACTAGATGTCGGGGGAGGCAGGAGTCAGGGATCGGGGATCAGGTATTTTTGCAGACTGCTGATACCCGATCCCTGACCCCTGATTACTGATTCCTGAATCCTGCTCCCTGGTTCCTGATCGCGCCAAGGTGCTCGTTGATGCGGAATACGATGAGCACGAATTCGGCGATGATGCGGGCGACGACGACGCCCATGCAGGCGCCAAGCAGGCTGGCGATAAGCGAAATCATGCCGACGAACGGATTATACGCCATGCTGGCGAGCGAGGAGACGGCGCCGGCGAGCCCGATCAGTACGGAAATGACCACGGCCAGCCAATAGAACACCTTGATCACGGTGGGGGTGACGAATCTTTCCCACTGGAACAAGTCGCCGATACCGAACATGTTTGCTCCTCCCGCTGGAACAAATGCCGCGCGCGAAGCGCGGAGCTGCGCTGCCTGAGAATCCCCATCGCGACAGTGCACCCCGCGACCGCCGCGGTCAATCGAGCGGGCGGCTTCCGATCGGGGCGCTCGGCGCGGGCAAAGCGTGGCTCCGCCGCGAAACGGCTGCGTCATTTTTGCGGCGGCGGAACCGCCGGTGGGAAATAGCGCTCGGCAAACGCTATCCCTGGAACGCCGGCCCGTCGGCGCGCGTTGGGCGATTGTGCCCGGTCATCATCGGTCCGGGCCGCTCATGCATGGAGTTTTCGATGAGAAGCCAAATCTCCTATAGCGTTCTTGCCGCTGCGCTTTTGGGCGGAGCGTCGATCGCCAATGCGCAGGATGTGGTCACGCAGCCATTGCCGCCCGGCGCGGTGGTGGTGCGACCGGCGCAAACGGTCGAGACCGTTCCTGTCGAGACGGTAGAGACGGTCGAGACCGTGCGGTCGGCCGGCCGTGCCGCCCGGCGATCGAACAGCCATCATGTGGCAAGGAGCCGCCCGGAGAGCGTCGTCACCACCACCACACGGCGAACGATCCTAGGCGAGCGCGTCGTGCCGGCGCCAGCCGTGATCGCGCCTGCGCCGCTCGACACCGTGGCGGAGCCGACTTACGCCGAAATACCCGCTCCGGCCTATCAGCCCCGGCTCTACGACGTCGCGACCGAGCCGGTTATGGGCGCGCCGGTCGCTCCGGCCTACCGCTACATCTACGAACCCGACCGCATCCTGGTGATTGATCCGGCCACCGGCATTGCGGTGCAAGCGATCCCGCGGTGACGCGGAGCGACATAAGCCCATGAAAACTTACTCATGAAAACTTACCCGTGAAAACTTACCCATGAAAAACCGCATATGCGCAGTCCGCGTGGCTGCGCGTGTGTCGGGACCCGGAGGAGCCTATGCCTGGCCAAATTGTTTCTCGCCTCGGTGCGACAATCCTCGCGGCCGCGGCGCTAACCTTCATTGCCGGCGTCGAATTGGCCGCCGCGCAATCGAGCAGCGTCGACGAAGTGGTAAGCCCGAGTGGCGTGGCGCCAAAGCTCGAATTGACGCCGGCGCAACGCGGCGCGATCTATCAGGAGGTCAGCAAGAACAAATCGAAGGTGGCGCCGAGCCGGTTTTCCGCCACGGTCGGCGCCGAAGTGCCGCCGATGATCGAGCTATACATGCTGCCCGACGACGTTCTCGCCGCCAACCCGGTCACCAAATTGTACAAATACACGATGGTGCAGGATCAGGTCGTGATCGTCGATCCGACCAATATGCGCACGATCGCCGTTATCGGGCCGAAGCGGAACCAGTAGGCCGGCATTTTTATCCGCTATTGCCGCGCGGCGTTCGCCCCGGCGACGACCGCTTTCGGCAGCACGTCGAGATAGGGGCCCATGAAGAAGGCCTCGCCCGAGCCGGCGCCGTAGTAGCGGTCATAGGCGTCGATCATTGCGCGCACCGGCGTCAGGCAGGACGGCATCGAATCGACGATGAGATCGCCGAGCGGGGCGGTCGGCTTGGCGGCGTAGCGCGGATCGGCGGTCACGGCGCGCACGATGCATTCGGTCGCCGAACGCACCAGCGGTTCCGTGGCCGCGACGCGCTGTTGCGCGGAAGGCGCCGCCTTGGCGGTCAAATCGTTCAGCGGCTCGGTTGCTACGGCGACCACGAGCGCCGTGCCGAGAAGCGGTGCAAGAATCATGCGGTCTCCCTCACCCGGAAAGGGAGCCATAACGGCCAGCGTCCCCGCCGGTCAATCCTCTATTTGCCGCAGGGGGCGCCG
>Ga0210394_10001339_pt1 | contig 40275 bp, 40 predicted proteins | sample IncBWC12MmetaG_FD_160121 | JGI IMG/M metagenome (GOLD analysis project Ga0210394, IMG submission 160121) | Forest soil microbial communities from Barre Woods Harvard Forest LTER site, Petersham, Massachusetts, United States - Inc-BW-C-12-M | ecosystem: Environmental > Terrestrial > Soil >... | reverse complement strand
CGTAACTATAAAGTGGCGCGGAACGAGTTCGTCCGCGCGGGAGGTTTCAGGATGAATTGTTCAAACTGCAAGCGCGACATCACCGAATATTCGAATTTTTGCTATTACTGCGGAACTCGCCAACGCGTGCCAATCTCGGGAGCTCCGTACGTCCAGAAGAGGCTGATGCGCTCAGTGGTCGACCGGAAAATTTCCGGCGTCTGCGGCGGCGTCGCTGAATATTTCGACGTGGATTCCACGATCGTCCGGCTGCTATGGGTGCTGACGTGCTTCGTTCCGTTCCCCGTGATCCCGGCGTTCCTGGGTTACTTCATCGCCTGGATCGTGATGCCCGAAGCACCGGTTGCCGTTACGCCACCTGTGGAGTCGCAGCAGACGGTTCAGACTGCGTAAGTTTTGCGTCCGCGGCCAGACGCACTGCGAAACTGAAGTGTGAAAAGGAATCGCCTAGCCGCGATCTTTCATCCGTCGCGGCGGCCTTCCGCCGCCGCGATAAATGGCATGATCGAGCGAAATCATCCCCGCGCCGATCGTTGCTAGCGCGAAACAAGCTACCGCGAGCACCATCGGAAATTCGTAATTGTTTACCTCGGTGATGGGCCCCTGCGGCAAATGCACTTTTAAAACTGCGATCGCCATTTCGCACGCCAACAATAGCGCGGCGATGCGTGTGAAGAGCCCAAGAATCAGAACGATTCCGCCAAAAAATTCGATAACGCCCGCGACATAAACGAAAAACGCTGGAAATCCCATGCGCTGAAACGTAGCCATTATGTTATGGGTGTGTGTAAACAACTTCGGATAGCCGTGAAAGATAAAAATAATTCCCAGCCCGACGCGCAGCAGCAGGAGCGCGAGCGGCTTCAGCCTTTCCAGGATTTCCACGCGAAAGCTCCCGTTCTTCGAGCGATTTGTCGGCCGATTCTTGAAAACGACCGGTGGATTGTATCAGAAGGAAAGTTTCGTCGACCGTCGAAGGTTTGGAAACCGACTCGCGATGGCTTGCCGCGGCTCGCACGGACGATGATATAAAATCGAACGTCGCCATTGGAGATGCGTTCGGAAATGTCCGCGTCAAAACAAGCTTTTACCAGCCGCGCGTCGGTGGACGCGATGGGCGTCAACATCGCAGGAGTGTGCTGCCCCGGCTTGAATGCGGAAATTCGCGCCATCGTCCGCGGCGCACGGGCAGCTGGCATCACCTTCGGTGACCGTCTGTGACACGCAAGCTGCTCCTTGGATTTGCGGTTCTGATTGTGCTGGCGGCGGGAGCTTATTACCGTTTTCGTCATGCGCAGACACCCCTCGAAATTGCCTACGCAGGAAATCGCACGGTTACTCTCCAGAGCACTACAGCGCAGGTGCGCGAACCGATCACGACGGTCAACTATGGAGATCGCCTGGAAGTGCTGAAGCGATTTCAGGATCAGGTGAACGTGCGCACCACCACCGGCCTCACCGGATGGGTGAATGAGCGGGACCTTCTCTCAACGGACGTGTGGCAAAAAGCTGCCGATCTCGAGAAGCGCACATCGAAACTGGCAATTCAGGCGCGCGGCCGCACGAAAGTCCTGACGAATCTGCGCATAGACGCAGGACGGGATGGCATTCGCCTCCGACAGCTCAACAAGAACATTCCGTTGGAAATTTTCGAACGCCGGGCTGTGGAAGTCCCCACAAGCGGTGCGGCAACGGCTCAGGAAGAGAGTGGCGAGCCTGCCCTAGCCAAGAAAGAAGACTGGTGGCTGGTGCGGGCGCGGACCTCAGAAAAGGATTCGGTCTCAGGTTGGATTCTCGGCCGCTTTATCGAACTCGACGTGCCGCAACCTCTCCCGGATTACGCAGGCTCCGCGGGAATGCGGATCGTGTCGTGGTCAGAGCTGAACAAAGTGGTCGACGCCTCCGGAAAATCCAGGCCGCAATACCTGCTGCTGGGCGCGCACGGTCCGGAAGGGCAACCGTGCGATTTCTCGACGCTGCGGGTATACACATGGGGGAAGCAGCGCCAGCGATATGAGACAGCCTACGTCGAGAGCGGCGTCTGCGGGAAACTGCCTGTGGACGTGAAGAACTCCACGCCACCCGGCGACACGAGATTTTCGTTCACCGATCTCAGCAATGGCGCGCCAGCTCAGCGCGACTACGTGATGCACCAGACGATCGTCCGCCGCGTGAAGCAAGCCGGCGAAGCGAAACCTCGAAAGTCGCGAAAGCTCACGCGTTAATCAACGCGTTCCATCGAATATGATTCCGCATCACACTCGCGTGCAGATGCGATAAATTCATGAGCGTATGCCCCTTCGCGCATGCTCTTGTGCTACCGCTGGTCTTCTCGCAATCATCGCCATTGCATCTCTTGCCGGATGTTCGCAAACCTCGACGGAAGCAAAATCGCCAACACCGGCGCCGCCGGTTTTGGAATTTGTCGCTCAATTCGGTGTGAGAGGCGGAGGTCCCGGGCAATTGTCGGAGCCCGTAAGCATCGCGACCGATCCGCTTGGCAATGTGTATATCGCGGACGCCGGAAGCCAGTTCATTCACAAGTTCGACTGGCAGGGAACGCCGCTCCTGTCTTTCACGGAGGATGCCCTCAAGCACCCGCAGTGGATCGCGGTTGACAGCGACGGCGACATTTACGTTTCGGATCCGGTTCGCGCGAGCGTCTTCGTTATTTACCCTGGAGGCGAGAAGGACGTCCACCGCGAGCTGCACTTAAGAACCCGGCCCGGCAAGGAAGGATTTGTCAGCGTGGCGGCGGGCAGCGACGATTCAATCTACGTGCTGAATTCAGGAAGCGGAAAGCTGGATACCTATTCGCCTCGCTTCCGGCTCATGCAGTCATGGGAGCCAGCGTCCGGCTCCGGAAATCATTCGGGCCCGGTGGTGATGGGACCAGATGGGAATCTATACATATTTGACGAACACGGAAGCCGGATCATGCGATTCACCGATGGCGGGCAGCTTGTCTCTGAAATCAAACTAGCCGCGGGTGGAACAGGTGGGCGGCTGAGCTCTCAGTTTGCGGTTTCAAAGACAAGCATCTTTGCGATGGACGCGGACGGGCGCGTGGTGCACGTCTGGACGATTGATGGGAAGCCAATGCTCGATCAGGACCTTGCGCCGCAATTAGGGCAGGCATTCCGGCCGGCGCCGGCACTAGCGATAAGCCCACGCGGAGAGCTGCTGGTACTCGACCAGCCGGAAGCGCGAGTGCTGCGATATCGAACAAACTTCTGAGTGCTCTCGCGTTACTTCCGGGCCATCTTCTCAGTCATGAAAAGGAGCAGTTGACGGTCGCGAGGATCCATCCGTCCCACGAGATCCTGCACACGAAGCATGAAGCGCGACCACTTTCCGGAGCTTGCCCAATCCTTTTCCGCAGACTTGTTTTTCGCGGAAGGGTTCGGAAGCGCAGGCAGTTTGTCGCCGTCGTAGAAAAGCTGGTAAAGCGGAATGTCCAGGGCTCGCGCCAGCTTCTCGAGCGTTTCGATGGCCGGAACGGTGTGACCGTTCTCCACCCGAGAAATGTAGCAGCGAAGCAGACCGGTGCGCTGTTCGATGTCACCTTGCGAAAGGTTTTTCTCTTCGCGGATAGCTCTGAGCCTGTTGCCGATCATCATGACGTTAAGTCCCCCGTAGTGTTTTTAGATGGAATTCCTGTTTATGTCAATCTCGTTCCGTTCTCCACTTTTGAGCCTCTTGCAGTTCCTTCTGGAGACGCTTTTTCTCGGTGATGTCGCTGGCCAGGCCGGCGATACGCGAAATTCGGCCCGTTTCATCCCGAACGATATAACCGCGATCCCAGATGTGGCGCACCTCGCCATCGGGGCGAACGATTCGATACTCCGCATCATACCGGCTCTCGAGAGTTTCCTGGTCGAAAAAAGTGAGTGCGCGCTCCTGATCCTCGGGATGAACAGCATCGAGCCACGAATGGGGATCGGAGTACATTGTGCTGCAAGGACGCCCCCAAACCGTTTCGTAGGCCGGGCTAATGTATAGGAGACGCATATTGGTTATATCCATGAGCCAGAACACATCGGAAATCGTCGCTGCGAGTTGCTCGAAGCGAGCGTTGCTTTCCCGCAGCTCGTTCTCGGCCACCATTCGTTCGACAACCTCCGCTTGAAGAGTCTCGACGGTAGCAGTCAAATCACGCACCTTTCCATCAACCGTGGCGTGAAGAATGCTTTGCAGGCCGAGTAGACCCTCTTCCACATGCCGGCGTTCGGACAAAGTGGCGGCAATAGCGAGCGTGGCCGTGCCGGTGACCGCAACGAAGGCGACGAGGACCATCAAGGACACGTTCGAGTCAGGACTGACAAAGGGACCGTAGCCATGAAACGTGCCCCAAATAGCCAGCCCAAACATCAGGAGGATAGTTCCCGCAGCCTCTAGTTGACAGAATCGAAAACCTGCCCAAAGCAAGAAAGGAATGCATGCCCATTCTTGCAAGAGCTGTTTCTGGTGAACGAAGGAGGACAAGGGTCCGAAGATAGTCAAGCAGACCGCTATTAAACTGACGAGCAGGACGGAGAGTTCCAGGGTCTCCCGCTTGGCCAAGCGATGATGGGAGGAGCCGAAGATGAGTATAAGAAACGGTGCGAAGAGAAGGGCTCCAATTCCATCTCCTACGCCCCAGGTGAGCCACATGATCGCTTTGTCGGGACCTTGCGAGAATCCGGCCGCGTACAGATAGGTGATGCAGATCGTAGCGGCGATGGCGGGACTGACGACGCAGGCCAACAGGACGAATTTGAAGACGCCCGGCGCTGTGTCGAATGCCTTGATTCCCCGGGCAAACTTGTTGACCAGATATGCGCCGGCAAGTACGCCTGCGGTTTCGCCAATGGAGATGGCTATGGAAGCCTTAAGGGGCGTCGAGGCCGATTCGCAAATCAAAAATGCGGCGATGAGAATCTCAGGCCAGACGCGATAGCCGAGAAGAATCAATGCCGCGATTGCAACGCCCGTGGGTGGCCAAACCGGAGAGACGGGGGGATGGAGATCGGTAATCCGTAACCCGAGTTGTCCTGCAAGAAAGATAGCTGCGACGACGAGAAGGGATTGAGCGAGGTCCTTGGGGGAGTTCGGGAAGGATATCGCGGCCCTCAAATGTTTGAGGATTGTCGGTGTGGACGTCATTGCGATTCGCCTCCGCGAATCGTTCCGCCAGTTTTTCGATGGGGACCGGCAGTTGGGACACCAAGCCACGCCCCAAAAGCCAGCGCGAGAATCGCGGCATACCCTAGCCTGCGCGGAGGGCGGTGTCAAGTTAGCGCGCACGACACTGGTAACGGGAAGATGACCGCAGGTCGTTTTGATTGCGGCAGACCGAGGTCGCAACGGTGCTTCAAGAAACCGCTTGGATTGGGATAACATCCGGCTGAGGTGAGCTATGGCGTTGCTACTGACGGAATCCGACGTGAGAGGGCTTCTAACCATGCCTGCGGCGATTGCGGCGGTGGAGGAATCGTTCCGGAGGCTGGCAGACGGAAACGCGATCGTGCATTCCCGCGAGAGACTGCACATTCCGGGCAAAAGCTATCTTCATTATATGGCCGCTGCGGATGCAACGGGCGGATACATGGGCTTGAAGATCTACTCGAGCGCGAAGGATGGGCTGCGCTTCATCGTGCCGCTGTTCAATGTGTTGACGGGTGATCTGGCTGCCGTGATCGAAGCGGATTTTCTGGGGCAAATGCGTACGGGAGCGGCGAGCGGAGTTGCGACGCGGTGGATGGCGCGAGAGGATTCGCGCGTGGTGGGAATTATTGGCACGGGACTGCAGGCGCGAACGCAGCTGGAGGCGATTGCGGCGGTGCGTGAGTTGGGAGAAGTGCGCGTCTGTGGAAGGGATGCGAACCGGCGCGAGAAGTTCGTGGCAGAGATGGCGGCACAGTTGAAAGTAACGGTAAGGTCAGCCGCCAACGCGGAAGAAGCAGTTCGCGACGCGGATATTGTGATTACCTCGACAACCTCCACGAATCCTGTGGTCGAAGGCCGCTGGCTGAAAAAAGGAACGCATATCAACGCAATCGGAGCGAATTTTCCGCAAAAACGGGAGTTGGATGCCGAGGCGGTAGAGCGTTGTGATGTGATCGCTGTCGACTCGCGAGAGCAATCGAAGCTCGAGTCGGGCGATCTGATTCAGGTTTTTGGCCAGGACGACAAGCGCTGGAGCCGCGTGGAAGAGATGGCAGACATCCTGGCCGGCAAGGCGCCGGGGCGGACAAATCCCGGGCAGATCACGCTGTTCAAGTCGAACGGAATCGCGATTGAGGATATTGTTGTGGCGGGGCAAATCTATGAGCTTGCGCGCGAAAGAAAAATAGGACAGGAAATTCCGATGTGGGAGAAGGATGCTCGATTTGGGGAAGCGCGAGGTGCCTAAACCCGGGCGGCGTGAAGACGCTTCTTAAGCGCGTCGCGAAGCCGTTGGCGCGTGTCTTCCGGCAGAGGAGCCGGTTCGGAGTTGCAATAGATCTGGATCGTCTGCTTGGTCGTGTCCACCACCACTTTGCAATCCTCGCAATGCTCGAGGTGCTTTTCGATAGAGGCTTTCAGCGAGGAGTCGAGCGCTTCGTCGAGGTAGTTCGAAAGTTCTTTTACGATGTTCCTGCAATTCACGAATTTTCACTCCGTTTAAAATACCGATTCAATTTCTGCCGCAGCTTCAGTCGCGCTCGAAGCAGCCTCGATTTCACTGCGGGAACTGAGAGGCCCAACGCTTCTGCCGTTTCCTCAGTGGACAATTCTTCGATGTCGCGAAGTTGGAAAACGACTCGAAAACTTGGGTCGAGTTCAGAAATTGTTATGTTCAAAATGTTCGAAAGTTCCGATTGCTCGTAGCGGTCTTCGGGCGAGGGTCCCCAGTCTTCCACGTCACGTGGAATCAGTTCTTCGCCGGTGTCGATTTCATCGTCGAGCGAGACTTGATTCGGCCGGCGCTTGCGCAGTTTCATCAGCGCCTGGTTCACGGCGATGCGGACGAGCCAGGTGTAAAAGCGCGAATTGCCCTGAAACTCGCCGAGATGCTCGAAAGCTTTCAGGAAAGATTCCTGCATCGAGTCTTCGGCGTCTTCGCGGTTCTGGGTGATATTTTGCGCGAGGCGGAAAATCTTTCGTTCGTAACGGCCGACGAGGGTTTCGAAGGCTGAAATGTCGCCAGCCTTTGCGGCGGCGACGAGAACGGGTTCGTCGTCTTTGACAACCGTGGAGGGCAGCGTATGCGCTGGGGGCTCGACGGGATTCATTTTGGGCGCGCTCATCGTTCGATTCCGATCCGAGGGCTATCCTGAATGGGAAGGGTAGCACAGGTTCTAAGGGCGCGGGCGGCTCTCGCGGTCGACACTATCACAAAAGATTAGACGATCCGGCAGCCTTCCGGGATGCATGAATTTAGGGCAGGGCAAAAGGGAAACACGTGAGACGGCCGGGCTCTTGACAAGGCCCAGGTGGTCTCGTATGCTGTATTTCCGAACGAACGTTCGACAAGTAAACTGACTTTCTGAATGCCGAAAACCCGCAACCATCCGCGCGTTTCACTTTCCAAGCAGCAACTGATATTGCGTCATGCCGCGCAGGTATTCTGTGAAAAGGGATATGAAGGCGCGTCGATTCGCGATATTTCGCGATCGAGCGGGATTTCGCTAGCGGGCATGTACTACTACATAAAAAGCAAGCAGGAGCTGCTGTATCTTATTCAGCTTTTCACATTTAAGACGATCGTGGCGCGGCTGGAGAAGCGTTTGAAGGGTCTGAACGATCCAGTCGAAAAGTTGCGCGCGCTGGTGCAGAATCATCTGGAGTACTTTCTGCGTCATCCGGTGGAAATGAAGGTGCTGACCCACGAGGACGAAGCGCTGGAAGGGGAGTATCGTAAGGAAGTGCTGGAGATCAAGCGGCATTATTATTCAATTGCGCTGGGAATTTTTGAAGAGATGCGCAAGAGCGGGATTGCACGCCGGATGAATTCTCGAGTGGCAGTCTTGTCGCTTTTCGGGATGATGAACTGGATTCACACCTGGCACCGGCCGGAGACGGACCCGCAGGCGGATTCGCTGGCTGAGACGATTGCCGGGATGTTTTTGCATGGAGTGATGGCAGAGGGGCGCGAGATGCCGGAGCTTAAGCCGGCGCGCGTGGCGCGCAACGGAATGGAAGTGGCGGGGCGAGCGGCGGGTTAATTTCGATTCAGTTTCGATTTCAATTCGATGGAATAGGAAACGGAGAAAATAAATAATGGCGACAACGACCTTGGTAGAGCAGAAGCAGTTGATCAAGTATGAGAATGACGGCGGCCTGGCCATCATTCAGATGGACGATGCGCCGGCGAATACTTACACGTACGAGATGATGCAGCAGCTTGATACCGCGATTTTGCGGGCGCGAATGGACGAGAGCGTTCACGTGATTGTGCTGCGCGGGGCGGGCGAGAAATTCTTCTCCGCGGGCGCGAGTATTCCGATGCTGACAAAGGCGGATCCCACATTTAAGTATTATTTCTGTTTGCATGCCAATGAGACGCTTTCGCGCCTGGAGCAAACGCCGAAACTCGTGATTGCGGCTTTGAACGGCCACACGGTGGGCGGCGGCCTCGAGATCGCAATGGCTTGCGACATCCGCATCGCGAAAAAAGAAGGCGGCAAGATCGGGCTGCCGGAAGTGAATCTTGGCGTGCTTCCGGGCACGGGCGGCACGCAGCGAATTTCGCGGATTATCGGACGGGCGCGGGCGATCGAGCTGATGGCTACGGGGCGCACGTTCAGCTTCGAAGAAGCGCTCGAATTTGGCTTGATACACTACATCTACGAGCGTGAATCGTTCTGGGATGACGTTGTCGCGTACGCGCGGCAGTTCTGTCCGCCGAACAAAGCTTCGCGCGCCGTGGGACGCATCAAGCGAGCGGTCGTCACCGGTTCCGAAGTCGGCTTTGGCGAAGCTCTGGGAATTGAACGCGAATTGCAGCAGCTTTTGTTCACGAGCGAGGACGCCAAGGAAGGGTTGAAGGCTTACGTGGAGAAGCGTCAACCGGAATTCAAAGGGAAGTAAAGAAGTAGAGCTCGAGCTTCACGCAGAAAATTGCGTGGCGGTGAATTCTCAAGGGGCGAATGAGGACACTACCCGATTATCTTCGCAAGGGAATGAAGCTGATTCTCGTGGGAGCGAATCCCGGCGATCGCTCGGCGCGCGTGGGGCATTACTACGCGGGACGCTCCAATCAGTTCTGGTCGATCATGTACGAATCGGGGGTGCTGCCGGAGCCGATCGGATATGAGGACGACCGGCGCTGCCTCGAATTCGGGATCGGCATGACCGATCTCGTGAAGCGGCCGACGCGCGGAATCGAAGAGATCGAGCGCCAGGAATTCGCAGAGGGTCGCGTGCTGCTCGCGCAAAAGCTGGAAGAAATGCGTCCGCGTGTGATCGCGTTCAATGGCAAGACCGTCTACGAGAAATTTACCGGGCGCCCCTGCAAGCTCGGTTTGCAGAAAGAAAAATTGTATGACGCGCAGGTTTTCGTCCTGCCTTCCACGAGTGGCCAGAATGCCGGAACCGAGCGCGCTGTGAAAACCCGGTATTTTAAGCAACTGGCAGCGTTGCTGAAGAGTCTGAAGGATTAGAGGTCAACTAGAGGTAACCGCAATGGCTGAAGCCGCCAAGCAAACCGCCGCCGGAACACAGAAGACGAGCCCCTCGCAAGTAGTGCTCGAAGAGCGCAAGGGCAATGTTGCCGTCATTCGCCTGAATCGCCCAGACAAACTGAACGCGCTCAATATCGATCTGGGCCGGGGACTGGTTCACGCGCTATTGCATGCGTCGCAGGATAATTCGGTGCGCGCTGTCGTCATAACGGGAGCTGGGCGGGCCTTCTGCGCGGGTGGCGATCTGGAGTTTATCCTCGATCTTCGAAAGCGCAACGCGAGCGACGAACTTAAGACTCTGCTCGAGGCGGGCAAGGAAATCTGCCTCGCGATCGCCGCGATGACAAAGCCCGTAATTGCGGCCGTGAATGGACCGGCGGCTGGTGGCGGCATGAACCTCGCGCTCGCGGCCGATATGCGGACTGCATCGTCTCAGGCCAGCTTCGCCGAATCGTTCGCCAAGGTTGGGCTGTACCCGGATTTCGGAGGGACGTATTTTCTGCCGCGCATTGTGGGACCTGCGCTCGCTGCGGAGCTCTTTTACACGGCGGAAACGGTCTCCGCTGAGGACGCGTTGCGCTTAGGAATCGTCAACCGGGTCTTTCCCACCGACAAATTCGAGGAAGAGACGCAGAAAATTGTGGATGTACTGGCGGGAGCGCCCACCGTTGCGCTTCGCGACGTGAAACGTACGATCATAGCGGACGACAGAAAAAATCTGGAATCGAAGCTCGATGAGGAAATTCGGCTCCAGATTCACTGCTTCCAGTCCGAGGATTGCCTGGAAGGCCTGAACGCCTTCTTCGAAAAACGAAAACCGAACTTCAAAGGGCACTAGCCTGCGATTCGGTGAGCGGGAAGTTTTGATAGCGAAATTATCGAGGAGACTTTGATGCCTGCAGCACGGATCGGCACATTTGATGATTGGGTAGACCTGTTTCGCGTATGGCGAAATGATATCGGCGTGAACTATCCGGAGATAGAAAACTACCAATTCGAAGCGAAATTTGGGCCAACGCGTTCGAATGAAATTGAATTTGGCGCTTTCAAAGGCCGCCCGAAATGGCAGCGAGTACTGCAGATTCCGGACCAGCGAATCCGCGACGGCCTGATGAACTTGATCGTTTATCAGGGCGATACGGAGTTTGCTTCGGTTGAACAGCAAAGGCGCCTTTTCGCGCATTCACCAAGCGAGCACGATCGCAAATCTCTCTGCCGCGTGGTGACTGAGGAGATGCGGCACGGCTGGCAGATGTGCCACCTGCTGATCAACCATTTCGGCTACAGCGGCAAAGTGGAAGCGCAGAAGATGCTCGAACGGCGCGCTTTTGAACAGAAGCGCCTGCTGGGCGCGTTCAATCAAATCGTCGACAACTGGCTCGACTTTTTCACCTATACCGATTTCGTCGATCGCGATGGAAAGTTCCAGCTCACGATGCTGAGCTATTCGGGCTTTGAGCCGCTCGCGCAGTCGATGAATCCGATGCTGCGGGAGGAGTCTTTCCATCTGGGCACGGGGCATGACGGACTGAAGCGAATCGTGAAAGCCGGCGTTGTGCCGCTGAATATCGTCCAGAAATATATCAACAAGTGGATTCCCGTCAGCTACGACCTCTTCGGCGTCGATTCCTCGAGCTCGGCGCACTGGTTCTATGTGTGGGGTTTGAAAGGCCGCTACGACGAAGCTCAAACCCATCAAGAAGCCGACCTCGGACACATGAACGAGCACAACCGCCAGCTCTACTATCTCGAGTGCGAGAAATTGATCGAACAGATCAACCGGCACGTTCCCGCCGGCAGGCTGCCGCTGTATGTCCCGGACATGAAGTTCAATCGCCATATCGGCGAATTTGCGGACCAGCCATACAGCGTCACCGGTGAGCTGCTGAGTCCCGAGAAATTCGCTGAGCACATGAAAGAGATGATTCCTCAACCTGAGGACATCAAACTCGTCAACGAAATTCAGGTCACCGAGCCGAAGTGGGTGGAGCAGAAGGGGAGCATGGAATAACGTGCGCGCTCGCACGGACGCGGAAAGCGCTGCACGCGGTTTTACCTTCAGCGAATTGATGGTGGCTGCGGCGGCGCGGGAAATCCGCAACGGTGAGCTGGTCTTCGTGGGAATGCGGCTGCCAATGCTGGCATTCCTTGTGGCGCGTCGCACGCACGCTCCACACGCTATCGGTCTCTTCGAAAACGGAATCATCCGCGAGAGTCCTTCCAAAGAACTCCTGTACACAATGGGCGATCCGCCGAATCTCCGCGCTGCCACGCAGTGCGGGCAGATGCTCGATGTGATGGGCCTATTGCAGCAGGGACGCGTGGATATGGGTTTTTTGGGCGCCGCGGAAGTCGACCGGTTCGGTAATCTGAACAGCACATGGGGACATCGCAATCGCGAAATGCAGCGATTGCCTGGATCGGGAGGCGCGTGCGACATTGCATGCCTCGCGAAACGTACCGTCGTTTTGCTCGTTCACGAGCGCGGACGCTTGACTGAGCGCGTGAGCCATATCACTTCGCCGGGTTACGGCCTCGGTGACGGCTGGCGACACGCACAAGGGCTTCCGCTATCGTCAGGGCCATCGGCCATCATCACGACGATGGGTGTGCTTCGATTCGGAACAGATGGTGAAGCGTTTCTCGCGTCTGTTCATCCGGGAGTTAGCGTCGAAGAGGTGCTCGAAAATACGGGCTGGACGTTGCGCGTGGCTGATGAATTGGTCGAGACTCAGGCTCCAAGCGATGCGGAGCTCGACGTGATGCGCGAGATTGATCCGAATCATTTCTGGACGCGGTAACTCGGACTTGAATTTTCATCTGGAGACGATGGCTGGCGAATCAAAATTGACGACGATGCATGACGCCATAGCGCGGCATGTGCCGTCCGGCTCGATGGTGTTGCTCGGAGCGCAGCTCGAGCAGATGATTCCATTCGCCGCGGGACACGAATTGATACGCCAGAGCCGGCGCGACCTCACAATCGTTGGCTCGATCTCCGATATTTTATTTGACCAACTGATCGGCGCTGGTTGCGTCTCCCGCGTGATGGCGGCATGGGTGGGAAATGTTTCCGCAGGCGTGGGATATTGCTTCCGGCGTGCGGTGGAACAGGGAATTCCCCGGCGTCTCGAAACAGTCGATTACTCGAATTTCACGCTGGCGCTGGCATTGCACGCGGCCGCGCTGGGCGTTCCGTTCATGCCCACTTATGCCACTCTTGGCAGCGATTTGCTCAAGAAGAATGGAAACTTGCGCGAATTTCCTTCGCCCGTGAGCGAGGAAAAACTGGTTGCTGTTCGCGCGCTGCGCCCGGACGTCGCGATCATCAACGTGCAGCGTGCGGATACGCAAGGAAATGCGCACGTCTGGGGTAGCTTGGGTGTCGCGATTGACGGGGCGCGCGCGTCTCGGAGCGTCATTATTGTCGCGGAAGAAATTGTCGAGCCGGAGGTGATTGCGTCGGACCCCAATCGTACTTTGATCCCAGGATTCATGGTGTCAGCCGTCGTCCATGAGCCGGGCGGCGCGCATCCTTCGCCCGTTCAAGGTTACTATGGTCGCGACCACGCATTCTTCAGCGAGTATCACGAGCAGACGAAGCGAATAGAAGACTTCGAGAACTGGTTGTCAAAGTGGGTTTTGCAGGTGCGCGACCGGCACGAATACATGGAAAGGCTCAGCGCTGAAAGATATGACGCACTTCGTGTGCGCGAACATGCGCTGTCTGCCCCCGCTGATTACGGATACTGATGGCTGGCGAGCTTTTCGCAAACATCGAAATCACGCCGCGCGAAGTGAAGAGCATGCTGGAGCGTGGCGACAAATTTCTATTTGTAGATGTGCGCGAAAAATGGGAATTCGAAACTTCCTGGATCGAGGGCGCAGTGCTCGTTCCGATGCGCGAAATTCCCGCCGATCTCGCAAGATTTGAACAAGCCGACAATATTGTTCTGTTCTGCCATCATGGTATCCGCAGCCTCGACGCGGCAGCATGGCTACGGTCGCAAGAAATACCTGGCGCGAAATCCATGGCCGGGGGCATCGATCGTTGGTCGGCTGAGATTGACCCCAACGTTCCGCGTTACTAGGGAGATTACCGATGAGCAAAGGCAAATCGAAGAGTCCCCGCAAGCGTGTGAAATTCTTTCACAAGCCCACTTGAACGTCCTGCCGCAAAGCAAGAGGTCTCTTGCAAAAGAGGGGCATAGCGTTGGACTTTCACGATCTGAGCAAAGACAGGCTCACCGCGGATGACCTCGAGAAACTCATTGGCGATCGCGATCATCGGGACTTTCTGAATACTCGGAACGAGCTGTACCGTGCCAAAAATATGAAAGAGAATCCGCCCTCGCGTGCGGAAGCGATTCGCATGATGGCGAAGGAGCCAAACCTGATTCGGCGCCCCGTGATCCTTGCCGGAGGACGCGTTGTCCTGGGCTTTGACGAAGAAGGGATCGCAAGGCTCTAGCGAGATATGGAGTAATTTTAATTTGCCTCCGGTTATCGACATCCACATTCACATCACGCCGATGGAGGGTTTTAATCCAGAGGCTCAGGAACTCGTTCGGCGCGGCCGGAAGGATTTTGAGGATGCAGTCCGGTATGCGGCGAGTCCGAGCGAATTTCTCAAATTTATGGACAGCGCGGAAATCGAGCGCGCCGGCTTGATTAACTACGTCAGCCCAGATGTGATTGGCTTTACCTCGGAAGTGAACGAATGGGTGGCGCGTTATTGTGCTGCTGACCCGAAACGCCTGCTGGCATTCGGATCCGTTCATCCCAGATATGTGTCCGATCCGGGCGCCGAAGTGGATCGCCTGAAGAAGATCGGAATTCGAGCGCTGAAATTGCATCCGTCGCACCAGCTATTTGCTCCGAATGACTACCGGAATGGGCTTGGTCCGCTCCGGGGAATGTACGAAAGGGCGCAGGCGAATCGCATGCCTGTGATGATTCACACGGGGACTTCGATTTTTCTCGGCGCTCGGAATGCTTACGCGCAGCCAATGCTCGCCGACGATGTAGGGGTCGATTTTCCTGACCTCGTTGTGATACTCGCGCATGGTGGCCGCCCGCTCTGGATGAACGAAGCGTTCTTTCTCGTTCGTCGCCACCCGAACATGTACATGGATATTTCCGGGATTCCGCCGCAGAAATTGATGGAATATTTTCCGCGGATCGAGGAGATCGCCGATAAAGTGCTGTTCGGAACCGATTGGCCGGGCCCAGGTGTTCCTGACGTGATAGGTAATATTGCAAAATTTCGCGCTTTGCCGATTTCGGCTCCGGCGCAACAGAAAATCCTTTACGACAACGCGGCCCGGCTTTTTCCTGTGCGGGCCTAGTCGCTGGAACGATGATGCACATCGAGACTATCGGAGTCATTGGCGCAAACGCGGTAGGTCGGGAAGTTTCGCTCGCGGCTTTGCTTGGGGGCTATCGCGTGATTCTGGAGGATGTGTCGAGTGAAACGCTCCAAACGGGGATCGCCTACGTTGAGCAATCGCTCCACGAGCGCGTCAGTCAGCACGCGTTACCCCGGCAAGAGCGCGACTTAGCGCTCGCTCGATTTTCTACCGGGAGCCGAGCCGAAGAGGTGTGCCGCGTTGCCGATATGTTGATCGAGACGGTCCCTGAGGAGATGGAAGTGAAGCTCGAAATCTTCACGATCTTCGATAAATTTGCCAAGCCCGGAGCGATTCTGGCCAGCAACACATCGCTTTCGATTACAGAAATCGCCTCGATTACTTTTCGCACTGAGGACTGCATAGGAATGCGCTTCGCGAATGGTACGCCAAGAATCACACGAGTGGAACTCGTTCGGGGAGCAGACACGTCGGACGCGACCATTGCGGTGTGCTCTGAAGCAGCCCGGCGGATGGGCATGGAAGCGGCCATTATTTGCGAATCGGCCCAACCATCCGCGACCGACGAGTTTGCGGCTTTTCGCGCGAAGGCCGGGATCGAATGAACTTTGCTCATCGTATCGAAATCTTGCAAGGTGATTTAACGGAGATGAATGCGGATGCTATCGTTAATGCCGCGAACAATGACTTGCAGCTCGGCGGCGGGGTGGCCGGGGCGATTCGACGCAAAGGCGGTCCGAAGATTCAGGCCGAATGCGATGAGATTGGCACGATTCCCGTTGGCGGAGCGGCCATCACGACCGGCGGCAATCTGAAGGCGCCTTATGTGATCCACGCTGCCAGTATGGAATTGGGCGGCCGCACCGATGCGCTATCGCTGCGCAGTTCCACGGCTCACTCACTGCGAATTGCAGCGCAAAAGAAACTAAAGACGATCGCATTTCCGGCAGTTGGAACGGGCATCGCTGGGTTTCCTATGCGCGAATGCGCGGAAATTATGCTGCGCGAGGTGGCTAAGCACTTCGAGGGCCCTACATCTTTGGAAAAAGTATCGTTCGTACTCTTCGACAAAGACGCGCTCTACACGTTTCAGAGTGCTTTTGATGAGATGAAGGGCCAGGGAGCAGCCGCGCCGTGACGCCCGAAGACGAAATGCTCTCGAAAGTGCGGCACGAACTCATGAAATACGAGCATCCGCTGTTCGATTTCGAGGCTCGCAGCGCAAAAGAATCGGTGGAAGTGCTGATTCGCTTCAAGCCCTCGGAGCCAGAAGTCCACGAGTACACGATTCAATTGCGCCCGCGCGAGATCGAGCACTCGCAATTTCCGTGGACGTTTCAAAAACATCTCTACGACTGCCTGCACGACTATGTGATCGAAATGTTCACCCGCAATCCGCAGCGGGAGAACTAGCCGCGTGCGTTCCCATCCCACGCCGCTCGCCGCAATTCTCGCCGAGCAGATCAAATCGCGGGGCCGAATCACCTTTGCCGAATACATGGATGCCTGCCTGTATCATCCGCAGCACGGTTATTACACGAAGGCCGATCAAAGCGAACGCCGCGACTACATCACGAGCGTCGATGTGACTCCGGTGTTTGGCCGTTTGCTCTCGCGCCAGTTTCACGAAATGTGGACTGTGCTCGGCCGCCCGCAGCCGTTCATGTTGGTAGAAGCTGGCGCTGGCACTGGGGGCTTGGCGAAGCAAGTTCTGGACTGCGCGCGCGAGTCCCTGGGCGAATTCTACTCGGCCACGCGTTATGTTGCTGTCGAGCGATCGGCCGTGCGCCGAAAAGCGCAGATACAGAACCTAGAGGATCACATTGCGAACGAGCGGTTTTGTTCGAGCGACGAACTGCCAGCCGAAATTCTGCACGGGTGCATATTTTCAAACGAACTAATCGATGCGTTTGCGGTGCATCGCGTTCAGCGCGCCAACGAAGAGCTGCGAGAGATTTACGTCACGCTTGCACAAAACGAATTCCGAGACGAGCTCGACCCACTCTCGTCCATCGGAATCGCCGAATATTTCGATGCCCAGGGCATTACTCTACGCGAGGGGCAAATGGCCGAGGTGAATCTCTCCGCGTGCAATTGGATCGAAGATGCGGCGCGCCGGCTAAATCGCGGATTCGTCCTCACCATCGATTACGGTGACGAAGCGCAGCGTCTTTACGACGAGCGCCACATGCGCGGAACCCTACTCGCATACGATCGGCATCGCGTAGCTGAAGATTTCTACCGCTCCCCCGGCGCGCAAGATCTCACAGCGCACGTAAATTTCACGGCGATCGATCTGTGGGGCGCGCGCGGCGGTCTCATTCCTGTGGGGTTCACATCGCAGACGAATCTTCTGCTGGCCGTCGCGCGACACTCGAATTTTGCTGACCTTGAAGGTGCCGAAGCAAGCGAGCACGAAAAAATGGCATCTCGATCCCAATTCAAGACGCTGATCCACCCCGAAGGAATGGGCGAGGCGTTCAAAGTTCTTATTCAACAGAAGGGAATTGACTCAGCGAACCTGGCAGGGTTCCGACCGCTCTAAAATTACCGCGAAAACTCGACGCGAGCCGACTAATCGCTCGAAGGCCGCTTCTTAAGCACCGGCCGGTCCCCGCCGGAATTCCCCGATTGCGATCCAGACTGCGACCCCGGCGCCGCCGATGAGCCTGCGCCAGCCTTGTCACTATCGGCTGGAGAAGGAGTATTCGCCGCATTCACAGCCGCGTCCGCCGAGTACGGCTTCTGCAGAAAGCGCGTAGCCTCCGCCTGCGCGCCAGCCGTGTCGTCGCCGGTATGCTGCGCGAGGCTGTATTCATTCACCGCCCGAGCGCGCTGGTCAAGCAGGTCCCAAATCTTCCCAATGTAAATGTGGCTCCAAACGTCCGTCCACTTCGGATCAAGATCGCCGCTCAGCGCCGCGCGAAACGCATTCGCCGCCGACTGATAATTCTTCTGGTAGAACATGGCCTCGCCCATCCGGAAATTCGCCAGCGAATTTCCCGGCTGTAAATCGAGCGCTCGCTGATACTCCTGAATCGCCTCGTAATATTTCCCCAGCTCCGCAAAACCCTCACCGCGCGCAATCGCCGCATGCACCCGCAGCCGCGGGCTGGATTTCAGCAAATTATTGTTTGGATCGATCACGATTCCATTCGGCTTCGGCCGTCCGAACGTCTCGATCGTGAAATCCGAAGTCGTTCCGGTCACCAGCAATTTCTTGAACTCGGGATTACCCTCCGTATCCACCCGAATCTCCACAGGCATGCGGAACGTATCCAAATCCTGGTGAATCTTGCCCACAACCTTGAATCCCTTCGGTGTGCGATACGTAATGTACTCGAGCCTGAATTCAGGAATGCCGGTTGAGTTGAGCCACTGCGCAAAAAACGAAGTTAGATTGATCGGCGGCTGCCCTTTCACCGGAGGCGGTACTTTCGTCTTCGCCATCGTCTCGAATTCCGCAATCGTCGCCGTCTTGCCTTCGTACTTTTTGTAAAAATCATGCAACAGCGAACTGAACGCGTCGTCCCCCAGCTCCGTGCGCAGCATGTGAAACACAAGCGCGCCCTTATCCGATACCACTGACCGATACTCGTTCGAGAATGACGCGAGGCGTTGAGACTGAGCGATCGGCGCGGTATCCTCGTACATCAGCGCACCCACGGCAAAATCCTCGAGCGCCTTATGCAGACCCGCCACTCCATCCGACTGCTCCGCATACATCGCTTCCGCATAACGTGAAAGCCCATCCGTGAGCCACACATCCCCCACAGTTGCGGGCATCACGCGTTCGCCCCACCACTGTTCGGCCGCAAGCTGCGAAAGTATTCGCTCATTCGCTTTCGTCGTCCATTGCCGCGCGCTGATCAAAAGCAATCCGGGCCCCGCGTATCCCTGCAGCGTGCCGTCCGGCAATTGCGCGATGGTCCAGGAAGGCTCGGCCTCGAGCCCGCCAAACGATTCGGAAAAATACGAAATGATGTGGGAGAGCGCCGTCGCGTACGAATTCGCCGTGCTTGCTTGCGCGGGCGGAGTATAGACAGTAGTGCTCAATCCCTCGGTCTGCACCGGCGAAAGCTGCAGACTCCCCGCGACAAACGACCCTACTCGCCCCGGTTTGTCGCAATGAAATGTATATGCGGATTTCGCCGTATCGCCCCGTCCGAGCGCAGGCTGCGCCACCGGTGAATCGGCCTTCCCAGTACCCACCACCACAAAAGTGTCAGGCACGATCAGCTTGAAAGTCCCGGTGTAGCGATTTGAAGTGAAATTCGTGAGCGGAAACCACCGCGCCGGCAGCAAAAGGTAGGCCGACGTTTTGTCGATATTCGCGAAGCGCACGCCTTTCGTCGGGCTGTCGTCTTCGCTCGAAATCGGACCCGCATAATCGAACTGCAGCGTCACTTTTTTCCCCGGCGACGCGGCCTCGGGAAGTCCGATGGTGATCAGCAGCGGATAATTCGTGTCGCGGCTGAATTCGAGTGGCTTGCCGTTCGGTTCGTGAACCGTCGCAATTTTCAGGTCCGGATGCAGCTCCACCACCACCGTCTTCGACACCTGCTCGGCCACGAAATCCGCCTTCACAGTTGCGGTAATGTTCTGGTCATCCGGATGGAGAATCACCTCCACGTCGTAATTCGTCGCGCGAAATGGAAAACTGTGAGGCGCCTGGGCCAGAGCAGGGAATGCAAAGGCAAGCGAAACCACCAGCAGACCGGCCAGTCGTTGAATTTTGAACAAGAAACAGCCTCTCGAAACCGCTCGTTGGCGCTGCATAACTAAGATACCAGACTGGCCGCTGTAGTTGCCTGTCTTGAAAGCTTACAGCATCCCCGCGAAAATGTCCGCCGCGCGCTCAATCGCGCCGCCCGGGCCGAGTTTCGCGCGCACTTCCGCGAGTCCCGCTTTCACTTCATCGCGCGCGGCGGCCGATTCCAGAAGCGTGCGCACTTCCTGTTCGACTGCCGCAGGAGTGAATTGGTCTTGAATCAATTCCGGCACCACGCGCCGCCCGGCAATTAGATTCACCATGGCGATGAAAGGTGAGCGCACCATTCGTTTCAGCACAAAGGCGCTCGTGGGACTCACTCGGTAGACCACCACCATCGGCGTTCCCAATAGCGCCGCTTCCACAGTGGCCGTTCCGCTCGCCACAATCGCGCAGTCGGCGGCGCTGAGCGTGTCGTACGTGGCGCCTTCCACGCGCGTCACCGCAACGCCGGGTCTAGCAAACGGGGCAAAAAGCTCCGTTTCCAAGGACGGTGCCGATGCCAGCACGAACTGTATGGCGCCGCGAGTCTGGGCCCCTCGCGAGAGCTGTTCACAAGCCTCCATGATCAAAGGATAGTGCCGCTCGATTTCGCTGCGGCGGCTGCCGGGCAGCAGCGCAACAATCGGGCGCCCTGCATCAAGTCCGTGCCGGGCCGCAAATTCCGTGCGGCTCATCGAAGCTTTCACCACATCCACAAGCGGATGCCCGACGAAATTCACCAAGACTCCGGCCTCGCGATAAATAGCCTCTTCAAATGGGAAAATAACCACCATTCGCTCCACCAGCCGCTTAACGACTCTCACTCGCCCCGGCCGCCACGCCCACACTTGCGGCCCGATAAAATATCCCACGCGAATCCCATTGTTTTTCAGCCTGCGCGCTACGCCCAGGTGAGTTCCCGGAGAATCAACCAGAATCGCCAGCGCCGCCCGTCGCCGCACAGCTTCAGAAGCAATCTTCCGTTGCACGCCGACCACGGTCGGAATTTTGTGCAGTACTTCCGATATGCCGACCACTGCCACTTGATGGTAATCCGCGATTAGCTCAACACCGGCTTCAGCCATTCGCTTGCCGCCCATTCCGAATAGCCGCACGCCCGTGCGCGCTCGCAGCGCCGTCGCCAGCCGAGCTGCATACATATCGCTCGACGCTTCGCCCGCAGAAATCAGAATTTCAGGCGCGCTCATCGGTTGCGTCCAAAAATAAGCTCAGTTGGAAGTGAGGAAAGCTGGAGAAACCAAACGCATTGGCAGGCGCAACCCGCCGGGTCAGTCATCGGCCGGAAGCGGATGCGAGAATCCGGACGCCCCCGCTCCGTGAACGGGCAGCGAAAGCTCTTGTTCCTTGTATTGTAGCTGATAAAGCCGGTAGTAAATTCCGCGCAGCCCGAGAAGTTCCTGATGCGACCCCTGCTCGCGCAAACGCCCCTTGTGAAACACCAGAATGCGATCCGCGTGCTGAATCGTGCTCAAGCGATGCGCGATCACTACCGCGGTGCGCCCTTGGAGCAGCCGGTCCAGCGCCTCGCGTATCAGCAGCTCCGTCTTCGTATCCACGCTCGACGTAGCTTCATCGAGAATCATGAACTTGGGATCGTGCGCCAGCGCGCGCGCAAAGCTCACCAACTGCCGCTGCCCCACAGAGAGAGTCGATCCGCGCTCGGTCACAGGTGTTTCGACACCCTGCGCCAGCGATTCGACGAACGGCCCAAGCCCCACTTCGCGTAGCGCTTGTTCCGTATCCGCCCGGGTAATCTTTTCCGTGCCGAGTTTCACGTTCGATTCCAGCGTGCCCGTGAAGAGGAACGGATCCTGCAGCACGATGCCAAACATCTTCCGCAGATCCTGCAGATCCATCTCGCGAATGTTCACGCCGTCGAGCAGAATTTCGCCGCGCTGCACGTCGTAAAATCTCAGCAGCAGCTGAATAATCGTGGTCTTGCCCGCGCCCGTGTGCCCAACAATCGCCAGCGTTTGCCCCGGCTCCACTCGGAAGGAAACATCGCGGAGGACCCAATCCTCTTCCTTCGGATTCGCTCCGCCATGATAGGCAAACCACACATTGCGGAATTCGATTTCTCCGCGCGGCGCTGGCAGCGAATGCACCTTCGGTGGCGAAACGATCGTCACCGGCTCATCGAGCAAGCCGAAAATGCGTTCCGACGCCGCCATCGCCGCCTGCAAAATATTAAATTTTTCGCTGAGGTCCTGAATCGGCCGGAAAAACCGCTGCGCATACTGAATAAACGAAATCAGCACGCCGAGAGTAAAAGTCCCTGCAATCACGCGAATGCCGCCCACCCAATACAGCAGCGCCACTCCGCTCATGCTCAAGAGTTCCACAGCCGGATAAAAATACGAGAAAGCGTCAATCGCGTCCTTGTACGCTTCCATGTGAATCCGATTCAATTCCGCGAACTGCGCGCGCGACTTTCTCTCGCGGTTGAACAGCTGCACCACCGACATTCCGCTGATGTGTTCCTGCAAAAATCCATTGATGCGCGCAATCGCCGTACGAATGTTGCGGTTCGCGTCGCGCACGTGATTGCGGAAGATATACGTCAGCAGAAACATGAACGGCAGCGGAGAAAGCGTCACCAGCCCGAGTAGCGGATGCCAACGGATCAGAAACACGGCGAGGCCGATAAGCAATACGAAATCGTTCAGCATCGCTGCCACACCCGAAGCAAAAAGATCGTTGAGCGCGTCCACGTCTGTCGTCGAACGCGTCACCAGCCGGCCCACAGGAGTGCGATCGAAAAAGCTCATTGGCAGCCGCTGCAGATGCTCGAAAATCTCTTTTCGCAGGTCGTACATCGTCTTCTGACCCACTGACTGCATGATGCGCATCTGCAAATACTGAAGCGCAAAGCTCGCGCCCAATGAGCCTAGGTAAAGAAGACAAATCACTGCGAGCCCTATAAGGCCCACCCGCTTCGCCATTTCGCCGTGCGCCACAGGCAAAATGTAACGATCGACGCCACGTCCAAAGAGAAATGGCCCCACGATCTCCATGCCGGCCACAGCTAGGCTCATCGCCACCGCGAAGAACACCTGCAAGCGATACGGGCGCAGATATTTCATCAGCCGGTGCATCAGCCGCGTGTCGTAAAGCTTGCCGAGTTTTTCTTCTTCGCGGAAATCGCTCATTCGCGTTCCAACTCTGCTTCCAAAAGCTGCTTCTGATAGAGATCGGCGTAATAGCCGCCGAGCGCCAGCAATTCGTCGTGGGTTCCGCGCTCGATGATTCGGCCGTTGCGCAATACCACGATCTGATCGGCATTTTTCACAGTGGAAACGCGGTGCGCGACGAGAATCGTCGTGCGCTCCCGCATCAAGCCTTGCAATCCAGTGAGGATGCGCTCTTCTGTGGCTGTGTCCACGCTCGAGAGCGAGTCGTCGAGCACCAGAATCTTCGGCTTGCGGGCAATCGCGCGCGCCAGTGACGTTCGCTGCCTCTGCCCGCCCGAGAGCGTAATGCCGCGCTCGCCGAGAATCGTGCTGAAGCTGTCCGGGAACCCCTGAATCTCGCCGGAGATGCTCGCGATTTCGGCAGCCTCGAGGACGGCCTCATCCAGCACGTTGTCCACGCCAAAGCCAATGTTCTCGCGGATCGTTTCGCTGAAAAGGAAAGTGTCTTGCGGCACGTACCCAATCGCCCGGCGTAATTCCGCCACCGGATAATCTCGAATCGGACGCCCATCAATCAGCACGGTACCCGGCGGAGCTTCCCACAATCGCGCAATCAACGCCGCTAATGTCGATTTGCCGCTTCCGGTCGGTCCAACAATCGCCAAAGTCGAGCCGGCAGGAACGTGCAGCGAAATGTCGTGCAGCACATCTTCATTCGGCGGACTGCCGGAGGGCGACGGGTATGCGAAATTCAAATGGCGAAATTCAATTTCGCCCCGGATTGGCGTTTCAGTCTTTGCCGCATCAAGGCTGGCCGCATTCGTGTTCCCATTCGGTCCCGCGCTTTTCCTCGCCACCTCAGCGCTGTCGCGAATGTTCGGTTCGGCCCTAAGGACGTACATCAGCCGCCCCATCGACGCCGCGCCACGCTGAAAAATATTCGTCACCCAGCCGAGCGCGATAATCGGGAAAATCAGCACGCCTAGAAACGCGTAGAACGACCACAGCGTTCCCAGCGAAACGCCGCCGTCCGCCACCTGCGTTCCGCCCCTGCCCAGCAAAATCACGAAGCTCAAACCAATCAGTGCTGTCAGCGCAGGGAAGAACAAGCTCCATGAGCCGATAAGCTTGATATTGCGGTCCACATACTCGCGGTTGGCATTTTCGAACAGCCCGATTTCAGATTTCTCCTGCGCGTAGGCTCGCACCACGCGAACGCCAGTCAGATTCTCCTGCGCCCGCGTCGACAGAGCGCCAAGCGCTGCCTGAATTCGTTCGGAAAGCCGATGAATTGTCTGCCCAAAATAATAAACGGCGAGAACTACAATCGGCACCGGCATCAGTACCCACAGAGTGAGCGAGGGAGAGAGCCGGATCATGAAGAAGAGGGCCACCACGGACGTTGCGATCGTCGTCGCCGTGTACATAATTCCCGGGCCCAGCACCATCCGCACCGCGTTCAAATCATTCGTTGTGCGAGACATCAGATCGCCCGTGCGATTGCTCACGTAGAATTCGGGATCGAGGCGAACGAGCCGGTCGAACAAATCGTTTCGCAGATCGAATTCAATCTCGCGCGACACGCCGATCAGAATCCACCGCGTCCAAAACGAAAAAATTCCTTTTACCACCATCGCAATAACGATTGTCAGGCAAAAAATCCCCAGCGCGTGCCGATTGAGCGGAGAATAGAATTTAAGCACCGGCCACAGCACAGCGCGCGCCGTGCCCGACAAAGTGGTCAGCGGCCGCGGAAGTCCATTCAGGCAATCGGCAATGATGCCCTGAACCAGCTGCGGAAGCGCCGCAACAATACCCATCAGCAGGTCGAGCGTCAGGCCGAGCGTCACCATGCCTTTGTAACGCCCCACGTACGGCAGCAGCGGCTTCAGATTCTGCCAGCCCGACGGCTTCTTCGCCGGGCGCGCTGCCGCTGCCACAGGTTGTGCGATCGCGCTCATTGCCTTACCTGCGACTCCGGCGACTCCAGATTTTTCGTCTCGCCCAGAAAATGTTCGTACGTGCGATCGAGCGACTCATACAGCTTCTGCTCGGGATTCCAACGAATTCCGATCGTTTCGATGTAGCCTCCGGCTGGCTTGGCCAGCGGCGTGAAATACATCTGCAATCCTTTGTCTTCGTGCTGCTCTGATTGCAGCCGCCATGCTGGCACCGTCGCGAGTGGAGTCCCGCCGAGATATCCCTTCGGGTTCTGCAAATGCTCGTCGCAGCGGAATACTTCTTTCCACTTCCCGCCGTCGTTCTCCAGCACCACGGCTCGGCTCACGAGGGTCCCGGGCATCACTCCCTGCGGCGTCGATTTCAATCGGTTCACCGCAAATATCTGCTGCTTGCCATTTTTGGCCAGATCTCCAAACGCGAGCACTTCCGTTTCCGATCCAAGCGCACCTTCAGCGGCTGCTTGAATATCGGGAGGAATCGCAGGTTTCGCAGGAGCTGCCGGCTGCGCGGTTCCGTTTTTGGTCGATTCCACGGAGGACGACATGAACGACTTGTCGCACCCTGCGCAAACGAGTGCGACAACACCGGCCGCCGCGAAAATGGCATAGCGCTTCATCAATATTTCAGACAATTGTAGCCGTTTGGCTCTGCCAGGCAGAAGGATTCTCCCAGACTTTAATTTCCCCAGGCTGCACCCCGCAGCCACACTACCGAGCCGCGAGAATCTCCTCGATGCGCGATTCAAAATTCTCCTCGCCCTCGGACCACATTTTCAGACGCTCGATCGGTACTGCCTTTTCGATGCGGCGAACCCACTCCAGGAGTCTACGAATATTTTCGGTGGTCTTTTCCTGGTAATTCCGCAGGTTTTCGGGCCGTTCCATGGCCTCCAGGAACCGTTTTTCCTCCGCGCTCTCTGGGTTTGCCTTCTCGCCTCGGCGGAAACCGAGCAAACCCCCGTGCCCCGTGAAAAAATGCTCGAATCCCAGGTCGATTTCCAGGTGTCCAAATTCGCGCCAGTATCCGTCGTCGTAATCCTCGCCATAACAGAAAACCTCGAGCGGCTGCGGCTGAACCTGCCATCGCCCGAGCGCGTCATCGTACGTCCAGAGATCCCAGCCCGTGCGGACTTCGTAGGCCGAGTCGTTGTTCAGGTGATCCTTCGCGAGCTCGATCACGCTGTTGGCGTCGAGCGGCACCGCCCGCAAATCCTGCTCCAGAATCGGCGATTCGGTAGCATCTACGGCGCGAACCACAAGATAGTCGAATCCCGGCGCGGTGGCGGAGAAGGGAACCGTCGCAAGCAGCGCTCCAAACTGCTCCAGAATCCGCGGCTCAGAAAAATCCTTGCACCAGATGCTGACGTAAGCGTGGTTAGACATAACCCAGCCATTATACCGGCATCGCGGTTCGCGCGAAAAATCGCCATCGAAAAATTTGCAATTAGATTTTTCGCTGAAAATTGACGCTAGAGAATCGGCGGCATAAAATTGAAGTAGATAGATTGACGATGATTTGGGAACCCGATTCGGAAAGTTTTTTGGTTACTTCGTTTGCTTCGGCAACTCGTCGTCTTCTTCGTCGTCGGGCCTGAAATCCGCGGAGAGTCCCAGCAGCCGGTTCTTCAACGTGTCGCCCATTCCTGAGAGAACTTCCGAGCAGGTGTCGCGCAGGCGCTTTTCAGCGGCTTTGGCGATCGTGTCGAGCACCGTCTGCGAATGCTGGCCCAGCGTGGTGGCGGAAGCGAGCAGCCAGGAATTCGAGGCGTTTTCGAGTCGCTCTTTGTAGTGATCTATGTTCTCGTCTGTCGCTTTCTTCAGCCGCTCCATCCAGGCTTTTTTCTCCTGCTCCTGCTGCGCCTGCCAGTTTTCGACGATCGGCATCAGCTGCGATTGCAGGTAAACGCGCGCCTGCTCCACTCCATCGAGCATCCGTTGGTCGAGGCTTGATTGAAATTCCACCAGCGAGCCTTCGCGATTAAACTCCATGTCGGAGCGCGCTTTCTCGAGCGCCTCGCGCGACGACTCCTCGAAGCGCCTCAGCGATTCGAGTGTCACGCGATTCACCTGGTTCGCAAAGGTCGCGCCGGCCACTTCCGCGTTCTCGCTCAGCTTGTTGCGCTGCCGATCGACCACTTCTTTGGCCGCGTCTTCAATCTGCGCCTGGCTGTGCTCCACATACGTCCGCCGGTAGTGATCCAATTCAGAAGCGAGCAGCCTCGAAGTTTCTGCCGCGCGATCGCGCAGAGACGTAGTTGCCTGTTCGACCGAGCGCTCCATCGACGTCTGCATCGTGGTCTGCGCTTTTTTCTGGTACCACTCGGACGCTTTCAGCAGCGCTTCATATGTGTGGTGCTCGGTCTCGGTGCCCTTGCGCTCGATGTCTTCGGTGACCTTCGAAATCACCTCGCGGCAGGACTGCTCCACCTCAGCTGGAACCTTCGCTGCTTCCTGGCGCAGCCGCTCCAGCGATTCCTGCACGGCGCTGTCCGACTGCTGCTTCAGATTCTCGCGTACCGAGTCCTGAATCTTCGAAGCGTGCCCGGAAATTTGATCGATGTGCTCGACCACGGTATTGCGGAACTGCGCCGCCTGCTCCGCCACTTCCATGGCCTGCTCTTGCAGCGAGCGCTGAATCTTCGCGGCGTGACCGGAAATGTTGTCGAGGTGGCCGCTGGTGGCCTCTTTCAGCTCTCTGGATTGTTCAGCGATCTGCTGGATTTGTTCGATGAGGGCCGTCTGAGTTTCCGCGGCGCGCTCTTCCGCGCTGGAAAGCTGCGAAATCACGCTCTGCGCGTCTCCCAACTTGGAAGCGATGGTCTGATCGAACTCGCCCGAGATGCGCTGCACGACTCTCTTCGCTGCGGCTTCGAGCGTCGGTTCGATCTGCTCGGCCCGTTCTGCAATGGCCTTGTCTGCCTTCAGCCCTATCTCCTGATATTTCTCAGCGAGGATTCCGTCGAGCCGTTGCTGGGTGTGATCCAGCATGGATTGTGCGGTGGATTCCAGCCGCGACTTGGCCTCATCCGCGCGAACCCGCTCTTGCTCCAGATTCGCTCGAACCGATTCCAGCGTGCTTTGCGCGGCCGCGTCGAGCTGCGACTTCGCTTCCTCCACGCGCGTCCGCTCTTGATCGATCGCCGCTCGGACGGATTCGAGCGTGGTTCGCGCCGCTTCTTCGAGTGTTGATTTCGCCTGTTCGGTCCGCGCGCGTTCCTGTTCGAGGTCGGCTTTCAGTGAATCAGCGGTCGAGCGGGCGCCCGCAATTACCTCATTGAGCGTTCCCTGGAGTCCCGCCTTCCTCGCATCAATGTCCTGTTGCGCCTGCTCCAGTGCCGCGCGCGAGGCGTCGTTCAGTTGCGCGCCGATTTTCTGCGACGCGCCGGCCAGCGCGGTGTCAAACGTTTCCTGCCAGCGGCGGTTTACCTCGGCTACTTCAACATTGGCCTTCTCTACCGTTTGGCTGCGTATATTCTGCGCGGTGTCTTCCAGGCTCTTGCGCCAGTCATCCAGATGGCGCTGAGCCGCTTCGGGTGAGGAAAGAATGTCGAGCGACGGCGACGTGGCTTGCCGGCTGCTGATCACCCTTTCCACCGCTTCTTCCACCGCGGTCTTCAAATTCTGCGCGGTGGCTTGTTGCGCCGCCTGCTGCGCGGCTTGCTCCGCCGCAGTGCTCACCGCTTGCTGCACCGCGTTCCGTACTTTGGCATCGAGATGTTCGGACGAAATCTCGGTGGCTTTGCGCGCTTCCTCCACGATTGCGGCAGTACGCTGCGCAGCCTCCTGAACCACTTTCTTCACCGACGTCTCAGAGACGCGCTCCATCGAAACTTTGATCGCCCGCTCGACAGCGTCGTGAAGCTGCACATCCAGTTGCTGGCGCACGATCGTCATTTCTTCGGCGATCGCAGTTTCGGCGCCTTTGCGCATCGTCTTATCGAGATTTTCTTTAACTTCCGTCACCACCCTGGCCATCTGCCGAGCGATCGCAGCCTGCGCATCTGGCGACGGGACCGTGACCGCATGTATTTTGCTGTCGGCGTGCGGCGCGGCTGCCGAAGGCGTGACGGGGGGAGCAACATGAGCGGCAGGTTTCTCGCCTGGCAAGTGAGCGACGGGCGCTGCAGGTGCCCCGGGTGCCCCGGGTGCTCGATCAGCGGGAGCCATGGAAGCCGGCGCAGGATGAACCTGCTCGGAAAGATCGGCTTGCGGCGGCGCGGAAGCGGCCGCGTCTATTTCAAATTCTTGAACAAGTTCCAAGGTGCGCGACGCGTCGGTGCCACCTTCTGCGATCGACGCTTGCCAATCATCAGGAGGAAACGCGATGCCCCAGACATTACCCGGCGTTTCAAACTCGAGTCCAATTTGGAAAAGTTCGCGGACGGTGCGAGGACGCTGCACCCAGACCACTCGCCCTTGAACGGAGTGTGGCGGGCGGCCCGGCTCGGGCGTGGGAATATCCAGAGTGACGATGGAATTCTTGGGAACGTAGTGCTTCGATTGATACTTACAACCGTGGCAGTTCACCATCACGGTGGTGGTGCGCTCTTTGAAGGGCTGCCCCAGCGCGTCCACACCCGTCACAGTGAGCGGGACGGCTTGCACAATGCGCGTGCTGCGGCGCTTTTGCGTGCCGGGATCGTTGGACAGCGCGGATTCGTTCACCCAAGCCTCCGAGGGGCAATTTCCAAGGTTAGCATTCTGGTGGAGCGCGGGCGAACGGCCTTGCGCAATAGTGCGAAAGGGTAACTTCGTGAATCTGAGGTTCGAGCGAAGACGGGCGTCGAAATCCCGGCAAAAACGTTCCGCCTAGGGGCAGTCAATAACCGCGTTTTGTCCCTATTAGAAAATTGTTTAATGCTGTGTTTTCCGCAACTTAACTCAATTCCTGAAATTACGATTGTTCCTATTAGACTTTCGCGTGCAGGAGAGGAGCGGAAGCCACATCGCGCATTGCGCGCGACTCTCATGCCCGCACCTCCCAGTCGAAGGACAAACTAACTATTCGATTATATCACGGACGTCAAATTCGCCCACGTGCCGCTTGGTGAAGAGCATTCACGCCTGCATGGTAGACAGTGGGTCATCGGGATTATCGGCAAGGAGCTCAGTTTCGAGATAGCGGCGCGGATTTCTCGACAACTTTAGGTACTCTCGCTGCGAGCCAGGGTGTGCCGCGATAGGACTCCGCCACGACCCACGCACCGGCCGTCAGGGCCACAGAGCAGACGGTCTCGCTCCATTCGAAGGCGTCTTTCGAGCCCGCCGCCACGACGGGCACCCAGACCAGCAGGAGGAACATGCCCGTTTGAAATGCCGAGAGCGTGGCAGCGAGGCGAGCAAACACACCGATGATTACCCCGAGGCCTGCCAAGATATATGCACAGCCGGTGAAATACGCCCAGCCCACGTGCCATGGCAGCCAGCGAGGCACCAGTTCGGCGGTATGCTGGAGATAGATAAAATGGGCCACGCCGAAGGGAATCAAGGCCAGACCGTAGAGCACCCTGGCGATGCGCAGACCTTTGTCGCCGGTGGCGAAACCGAGGCGTATTTTGTCCCAATCAGTTGCGAACCAGACATACAGCACCCAAGCGGCCGCTAGCATCACCGCGACCTGGCCGGATGCCCACCAAGAGTCCACATTGGACGCGAGAATAATGCCGGGCACTCTTAACAGCACAAACCAAAGCAGGAGATAAGCGACCAGCACGCGTGCAGCGAGGGCGGCCGTGCGCTGCCAGAGCAGTCCTATCCCCGATGCCAGGGAGATGAAAGCGCAGAGATAGATCAATAACACGCGTGCGGGCACACCTTCGGGCACCGGCTGCCAGATCACGGTGAAATCACCTTTGATCAGGCCCAGGATTCCAAGGCCGATCATGGTCGCCGCAAAGAGCGCATGGCCCACGCTTGCGATACGCATCGCCCTATCCTCCGATGTGTTCCAGTTTCTCTAATGCGCCCGGGCTAATATTTTTTGAGAAACGCCCGGACTGCAGACCAATTCTCCGCGGCGCCCTGCGGATTGCGGTCCTGGCGAAGCGTCGAGGAGCCGTGAACACCTGCAATCTGCGGGACAAACAGGACGCTGTCCTTTTGGTCCGCGCTTACATTGAAAATGGAACGCGCGGATTCCTCTTCTTCCTTGTCTTTAGCCGAGGTGATGAAGACCGGGATGTTGACTCTAGTGGCGGCATCGTGGACCAAGCTCTTGTTCTGAAAATACTCGGCAGGAGAGAAGGAAAGCAGGCCCGCGATTTCGCCGGGATGCTTCGCGGCGAGTACGAAAACGAGACACGCGGAATAGCTGCTACCCCACACGATGACTTTGCGCGAAGGATTTTGCTTACGCGCCCAAGCAAGCGCGGCTTCGAGATCGGCAAGGGATTCGAGGTAGTTTCCTTCGTGGCCGAGGTGCACCACAGTCTCATTCTCATGGCCCCACATATCGCCTCCGTGGCGGGCGTCAATTGCAAGGGCGCTGAAGTTGGCAGAGTTCAGCGCAGGGGCAATGGGAGCATACTCCCAGCGATTCGAGCCGGCCTGATGGAACAGGAGAATGATGGGAGCGGAGGCGTTATGCGCGGGATAGTAAGTGCCAAAAACTCTTACGCCATCCTGAGCAGTGAGAGTGACGGGCTGCTGAGCACAGAGACTCGGCGTTAGAGCGCTAGCGGAAAGAACCAACAGGACAAGAATTATTGAGTCGCGCACGTGAATGCCTCCGAGGGAGGTTAGACGCAGCTGAATCGAACCAGATGTCCTTTATTTTGTATTTTGGTTGCTCTCCTTTGACAATGGCGCTCACGGTTCCGCTACAATTGATGTTTGGTCTTTCTCGCATTGCGAGAGGACAAGAGGCCGGCTAGGTGTCAAAGCGTGGGTGGCTGATTCTTGCGTCTGTCGTGGGAGGATTGGTCTTAGCGTCGTTTGCGCTTTTGTTCGCAATGCGCGGGAAAATTCGGGGAATGATCCGCAGCGAGACGGAGGCGTACCTCCGGCTGCGATTCCACAGCGAGCTTGAATTCAAGGATTTCGAAGTTTCACTGAGGCCCGGCGTGCACGTTGTGATTACAGGTGTCGTGCTGCGCCACAACGGGCGTACAGACGTGCCGCCGCTGATCGAAATCGCGAAGGTGTCTTTCTCCGCGAGCATTTCGGGGCTGCTGGCCAAAAAAGTGACCGTCAGCAGCGTGCGCCTGGATGGATTGCAAATTCACACGCCGGCTCGCCATGCGGGCGGTCCGCCACTGATTCACGGGACCGACGCCGACTTGGCAAGAAAGTTTCCGATCGTGATCGGCGAGATCATTGCGGATGACGCGGTGCTCGTCCCCCTTCCGAAAGATCCCGCGACAACAGCGCATCCTTTCTACATCCAACATCTCCACATGAATAATTTCAGATTCGACCAGCCTGCCGATTTTCAGGCCATCCTGACGAACCCCAAGCCGCGCGGTGAAATCGACTGCATTGGAAAGTTCGGACCCTGGGATGCCGAGGAACCGAGCCGCACTCCCGTGGAGGGAAAATTCAATTTTGAGCATGCCGATCTCGGCACGCTGAAAGGGCTGTCTGGAATTCTTTCGTCGCAGGGGAAATTTAAAGGGCCGCTCGATTATCTGGAAGTGGAGGGTGAAACGGACACGCCGGATTTTGCGCTGCGCACCGCGAGCCATCCTGTTCCGTTGCACACGGTGTATTCGGCGATTGTGGATGGAACGAACGGCGACGTGATCCTGAACAAAGTGACGGCTACTTTTTTGCGCACGACGATCGTGGCGCAGGGCGAAGTGGTTGACCTGAGCACGCATAAGGGTCGCACAATTAATCTGGACGCGGTTTCGGACAAAGGGCGCGTCGAGGATCTGCTGCGACTTACGGTGAAGACGGATAAGCCGGTGATGACCGGTTACGAGCGGCTGAAGACGAAGATTTACATACCCGAGCGGGATGAGGATTTGATCGATCGCATGTCGCTCGACGGGCAATTTGCGATTGGCGACATTCAATTCACCAACAATGAAATTCAGGATCGCATCGATACGTTCAGCCACAAGGCGCAGGGGAAGCCACAGCTTGGCGCCGAGGGCACCCAACTCTCGGAGTTGAGCGGAACTTTCACGATGCAGCACAGCAATGTGAAATTCTCGAACCTTACATTTGGAGTGGAGGGCGCATCGCTCGCGCTTACCGGAACGTACAGCGTGAATAGCGGCGAGCTGGATTTTCACGGCAAGCTGCGGATGGATGCCAAAATTTCTCAGATGGTGACCGGGAAGAAATCATTCTTTTTGAAGGCGGTGGATCCGTTTTTCAGGAAGAACGGCGTGACGGAGATACCGGTGAAAATCACGGGCACCAAAGATGCGCCGAAGTACGGTTTGGATTTGCACGACAAGGGGAATCAGGAGCCAGCAGGGAGCAAGTGACGTTCGTGGGAGTCAGCTTGCACTGCGTGTTTCAAGGGAACCTGAAAAAGAACGAACTCGCGAGTTTGCCAAACATCTGCGGTCGCGCAGTTAGTTACGTGGGCACAGGCAAGAATGCCTGTGCTACTGAAGGTCAAAGACCGCGGCGGCCTTCCATTGCTTTCATCATTGTGACTTCATCGGCGTATTCGAGATCGGAGCCGACCGGGATTCCCATCGCGATGCGGGTGACGTTGACGCCCAGCGGCTTGATGAGCTTCGAGAGATAGACGGCTGTGGCTTCGCCCTCGGCTGTGGGGTTCGTGGCGACAATAATTTCTTCCACCGCGTTGCCTTTCAAGCGTTCGATCAAACTTTTAATCTTTAGCTGATCAGGGCCGATGCCCTGGAGCGGCGAAAGCGCGCCGCCGAGGACGTGATACATGCCGCTGAACTGGCGCGTCTTCTCGACGGCTTGAATGTTCGTGGCTTCTTCCACGACGCAGATGATTGCCTTGTTGCGCGTGGCGCCTGTGCAGAAGAGGCAAGGATCGGTGTCCGTGATGTTGTTGCAGATCGAGCATTCGCGGATTTTTTCTTTGGCGTCGCGAATCGCGTCAGAAAGCGCGAAGGCCTGTTCGCGGTCGCCGCGCAGCAAGTGGAAGGCGAGGCGCTGCGCGGTCTTCTGGCCGATGCCCGGAAGGTGCTTCAATTCTTCGATAAGGCGATTTATTGATGGCGCAAAATCGGGCATGTAAGGTCCGTTGTTAAGGTATTTTGGTCGGAATAAAACGCGAGAAGGGAATCGGATCGGTCGCAGATCCGATTCTTCGAAATCTCATCCGGTTCAGAAGAGTCCGGGGATTTTCAGGCCCATCACTCCGGGCATACCGCCCGCCATTTCTTTTACCTGCTTGGAAAGTTCTTCGTCCACGCGGCGCGTGGCGTCATTCACGGCGGCGAGGATCAACTCCTGAAGCATTTCCTGGTCTTTACTCTTGAAAATTTCCGGCTCGATGCGCACTTCGGTAAGCTGCTTCTGTCCGTTCATCTTGACTGTGACCATTCCGCCGCCGGCCGAAGCTTCGACGAGAAGCCCATCCATCTGCTTCTCGAGACTCTCCTGCACCTGGCGGAACTGGGACAGCATTTGTTGAAGAGCTTTCACTTCCATGGTTATTCCTCGCCCGGGCGCTTGATTTTAGAAATCTGGCCGCCAAACTTTTCAAGCATAGCCCTAACGATTGGATCTTCTTCAAACCGAGCCCGCAGCTCGGAACCGCGACCGACCACGGCTGCGCGACCTGATTCAAGTTTAACACACACCCGAAGCGGCTGGCCGACCACTTGGTTCAACACTGTGCGCAAACGTTCCATCGGGTCGCGGGCCTGCAACATTTCGGCAAGAGCGCGGCTTTCGGTGGGGAAAAAAAGACGAAGCTCGCCGGCGTCAATTTCCCAGCGTGTGGCGTGCTCGACCATGGACCATAGAAATTTCTGATTTTGGAGAGCGGCTTTGATCGCGTCCACTTGCGCGGAAGCGAGGCCGCCGGTGGAATCTTCCGCGGCGCGCGCGACGATGCGCGGTGGAGAGGCGGGCAAGGGTGTTGGAACGGTGCGAGGCGGGGATGGCAAATTCTCGGCTGGCGCGGGGGCAGAGTTGACCACAGATGGTGCTGCCAATTTTGTTTCGGGCGGTACTGAGGGCGCCATTCTTGCGGCGGTTGCGGTCGCAGTGCCGGATGCCGGTAAGGCGGATTGAGAGGACGAGACGGCGCGCGGCGGAATGGATCGCGGGGCGCTGGAAGCTCCTGCTGCGCGCGGAGATTCGCCGCGTAAGTCCGCGAGAATTTCTTCGAGCGGCGCGAGGCGTTGTGCGTTTACAAGTTTAAGGAGGCCGAGTTCGAGATGCAGGCGCGGATCGGGCTTGCGGCGCAAGTCCTCGTCCGTGGCAAGAAGGATCTGGAAAAATCGAGTGAGATCTTCTTCTGTGAAGCGAGCGGCTTGCTCGGCGAGGCGGGGGCGCTCGTCGGGAGGCGCGGTGACGAGATCGGAATCGGCGCCGCAGACGCGAGCGACGAGCAGATTCCGGAAATGGCGAATCGCTTCGCGGCAGAAGTGCTGGAGGTTTTGCCCGTCGGTGATGAGGCGATGGACGAGGCCGAGGGCGCGCTCGGCGGATTGAGTCGCAATTGCTTCAACGAGTTGGTCAAGGACGCTTTCGGCGACGACCCCGAGAAGTTCGCGGACTTGCGTGTCGGTAATTTCGTCGCCCGAGTATGCTATGGCCTGCTCGAGGAGCGAGAGGCCGTCGCGGAGGCTGCCTTCGGCGGCGCGCGCGAGAACGGCGACGGCGCCGGGCTCAATTTTGAGATTTTCGGATTTGGCGACGCGCTCGATCTCGCCGGCAATTTCCTTGAATGTGAGTGAGCGAAAGTTGAAGAGTTGCGCGCGCGATTTGATCGTGTCGACAAGATCTTCCGAGCGAGTGGTGGCGAGGATGAAGACGACGCGTTCGGGCGGCTCTTCGAGTGTCTTCAGAAGGGCGTTGGATGCTTCGTCGGTAAGCTGGTGAGCTTCGTCGAGGATTACGACTTTGTAGCGGCTCGAGGCCGGAGCGTAACGAACCATTTCGCGGAGTTCGCGAATCTGGTCGATGCCGCGATTGGAGGCGGCGTCAATTTCGAGAACGTCGAGCGAAGTGCCGGCGGAAATTTCGCGGCAGGAATCGCAGGTGTTGTCGGGCTCGGCGGTGGGGCCTTTCACGCAGTTGAGCGCCTTGGCGAGGATCCGCGCCGTAGTGGTTTTGCCCACGCCGCGGACACCGAAAAAAATGTAGGCGTGAGCGACGCGATTCGATTTGATGGCGTTCGCGAGCGTTTGGGTGACGTGCTGCTGGCCGACAATTTCAGTGAATGTTTGCGGGCGATATTTCCGAGCGATGACTTTATAGCTCATCGAGAATCCGTACCTCGCGAGTCGGCATGATGCTTTGTCGAAATGTAGATTCTCAAAATCGTCGGGACTCCATTGATTCGCAGCCGCTAGAAGCCGGCAGTGAGCTTCCAAGACCCTGGAGCAAGGGAGGAACTTCGGGTGTTCCGCGGCACACGAAGCTGACCCGTTACCGTTGCTCCCTTCCGGGCCTGGCGGGGTTCACGGGGAATCGTTGCACAGAGCCCGAAGTTCCACCGATTAGCAGTTGTTGCAGAAAAATTTTCTTCGCTGCAAAACTGCTGGGCAAAGTCTAGCACAGGGGTTGAAGGAGAAAAAGTTTTTGGGCGCTGGAGGAGAAATTCGTGACTCGTATCTTGTGGCTCGCGACTCATGAGGCGCACCGCGACGTAGGGACCTGGACGACGAGACGACAGTCAGTGGGAGCTGGCTTTGCGGGATTCGAAGGAGATTAGGGCGGTGGCTTCGTCGTCGAAATTGGGGATTACGTTGAGTAGGCGAAGCATCTCGAGAACCAGTTTTACATTGCCGCGAGCGCTGAGGAGTCTCAGGCTGGCGCCGCGGTTTCGGAGGGAGACGAAGGCGCGGACGATGGTGCTGATGCTGGAGCTATCGATCTGAGTGGCGCCGGCAAGATTGAGAAGGATCTTGGATTCGCCGGCGTCGATTAATTTACGCAAGTTTGCGCTGAGGGAGTCGTTGGTGGGGCCGATAGTGGCCCGGCCTTGTAGGTCGAGGATGGTGACGTCGCCAGCACGTCGGATTGCGATTTGGAGGCCCATGGCTTCACCTGCCAGGAGGAGATGTCGGCCCAAGTGAGTATAGCTGTTCCGTGCGTGGCGGGATAGCAGGGAGATGGCGGGCGGTGGCGAGAGGGCAACGAGGTAGCCACGGAGACACTGAGCCACGGAGGCGAAAAGAAAACAGGACGTCACGAAAAAGTCTGGACGTAACTTGGGAGGGTGAATGGGAAAGTTTCACGACGATGGAGACGTCGTGGACACCAAATACAAAATCAAAGGCGCAACCGGTCGGTTACGAGAGGGTGATGCCTAGCCAGAAGGCTTCGACTAGGAGGCCCATCATTAGTAGCATTAGGCGCATGCGTTTCTTTTGCACGGCGGCTACGATGATGCCCATTGCGCAGAGAACGAGGCCGAGCTCAGGCCAGAATAGGCGCGAGCCTGCTCCCACCCATTGACCGGAATAATCCTGGAGCCAGACCGAGGCGAACGACATTGCCGTCGTGAGCGCTACGCCGACGATTCCCGCCAGCGCGACACCTTTCGCCCATTCTGGAACCGCAAAATTCCGTTTTGCGTCGCGCCAATCCATCCACGTCTGCGCGACGACTACCCCCACAACTAAAACAACGAACAGCGCCACGTCCCCTCGCAGTCTTGGGTCGCTGCCGTCGAGTCACGCCCTCAGTACAAGGCCGCTCTGGTGAGCGGCTTCGCAGTTTCGACAGGTACGGTCCCCACCGTGTTCCGTCCAAGTGGTAGTTCTAGTTCTTCTTCTCGTACTTCTTCTTCCGCCAAACGTTTGAGCATCGTTTGAATGACGCTGCTGCCGTTTCGCCGAAGCCCTACTTCATCAAAGCTCATGCAATTTCGCGTCCTTATACAGGATTAAACTCGCCTGTGACAATCAATCTTTCGCTCAAAATGCGAGCACGGCGGAACCTCTCAGTAGTTTCCGCAGGCGTTCCGGCAGGTAGCTCCTTCAAAATGCGTTGCAGCTCTTCGTCGAATAGCTGGCTGACGAACTCGGGCGTGTGAGGTACCGCGGTGCCGTTCTCGTCGACGATCTTGACCTTGTCGCGATGCTTGATGCGCTGGGCGATCATCAGGCGGTAAATCCGGTCGGTGGCGAGATCTTCCATGTAGCCGTCAAGGAGGCTTGCCCCTCGACCGCTTAGGACGCCAGTGCGGTACCGAATCACGGTGCGCACAGCGGCGCGGGTGCCGGCCACGGTTTGCTTGCCGACGCTCTTTGGGACCGGGCGCATGTCGACGTGCGTGTCGGGATTCTTGGGCCGCGCTGAGAGTTGGTTCGGGAAAGGGAACTGGTCCACGGCGATTTGATTCTGATCGGGATGACCGGTCCAGGCGCCGTCCATCAGTGCCACGGCTTCGTTCTTTTTGTCCTGTTCGAGAACAGCAAGTGCCCTGGCATTCAGTTCCTTGTCCTCACGGCTGGGATACAGAGCGGTCATGCCGCCGATGGCGAGCATGCCGTGCTTGTGGCAAAGCTCGGGCATCAGCAGGCGGAAGTTCTGGAAGAACGCTACGTCGTGCGGAATCGTGTTGCGGTCGGGCAGCACCCACTCGGGATTTTCGAAATTGAAGTGGATCAGGCTCGCCATGTAGTCCCAGCGGCCGAGGTTTAGCGCCAGAATGTGGTCGCGGAGATTGTAGGCGAATTCCTCCATCTGGTATGCGAGCGGATGGGCTTCGACGAGGGCCATGCACTTGATCGCGTCTTTCGCCCAGCCTTTTGCTTTCGCGATTGCCTGGAAGAGGTCGCGCCACCAGAGCGCTTCTTCGGCGGATTCGGATTTCGGGATGTAAAAAGTGAGCGGGTGCTTCAGCTCGGAGGCATCGAGCTGATAGGTGAGCATTGCCACATCGAAAAGCGGTGCAGGAATGATTTCGTCTTTCAACACGCCGGCTTGGTGCAAGTGCAGGCCGCGAGGGCGAAGCGAAACGACGACATTGCTAGGTTGGATCGTGACGGTGCGGCCGCGCTTGCGGTCGTCGTAGGCTAAGTGGCCGCGCAGCGCGGAAAGCATGTTGGTGATGCCCAACATGAGGTGCTGCCAGGAGTTGGCCATCGAGTCTTCGAGATCGAGCATCACGCCGGGCGCGCCGGAGTTCAGCATTTTCACGACGAGCTCGCCGTCGTCTGCGGGGCCGGTCATCTGATTGCGTTGATCCTGGCACCAGGCTGGGAGTTCGATGCGCCAGTCTTCCTTTGTCGCGGTGGAAGGCGGCAGGTAATCCGGAAGATGGCCTTGAAGGGACGCCTCCAAGGCCTGATCCCTCTTCTGAATCAGGGTGCGCTGCCCTGGCGTAAATTGTTCATGGAGCGGAATGAGGAACTCGAGGAATCCCTTCGGCAGATCCTTGGCGGGATCGAAGCCGGGAGGGGCCGAATTCATGGCCATGATGGGTTCGGGAGTTGGAGTGGTTTTTGAGCTCATGCTAGGCAGAGATGCCGGTTTGTGTCCGGCGGATTCTTCCACTGGACAGGCAGGTCGAGCGAGCGGTCTTCAAGTTCACGACTCCCAAGTCGCGCCTCTGAGCGGCATTAGTACTCGGCAATCAGACCACCAATGTGCCGGGCATCGGGCCGGGTGCGGCTTGCGCTCGCATCATAATGAATAGTCAACCACTTATAGCTAGCAGCAGCCTTTACGCTGGCTAGAATAGGCGCTCCTTTTGCTTCTGGTCTCTCCGCGAGTTGCCGTAATTGTCGAAAACATTGCCTTTAGTGCGAAGGCTTTTCGTCCGCGGAAAGATTCGCGGAGTTCGAGTCGGTAATGGGAGCCGGTAATAGTACGGTGGCTGAGAAGTTCAGCGGTTGCAATCCCGGCAACTGGCTGCGTTCGAGCCGGACGGCTGAGTGAGCCCGTCTGATACGATAACGCTTCCATGCGAAAACCTTGGGTGATAGCGCATCGAGGCGCGTCCGGACATGCCCCGGAGAACACGATGGCCGCCTTTGAGCGGGCGGCGGAACTGGGCGTGGTGTTCATTGAGACCGACCTTCACCTGACGCGGGATGCGCGTTTCGTCGCGATTCACGACGCGACGCTCGAGCGAACCACCAACGGGCGCGGGAAGGTGTCTGACTTCACGCTGGCGGAACTGCGGCGGCTCGACAACGGGCTCTGGTATGACCGGCAATATATGGGGCAGCGCTTGCCGACGCTCGAAGATATTCTCGAATTCGGGCGGAAGCGGGACGTGGTGTTTTATCTGGAAGTGAAATATGAGGCGGCCTGGGGAATGCACCACGC
>Ga0210394_10001338_pt1 | contig 40292 bp, 35 predicted proteins | sample IncBWC12MmetaG_FD_160121 | JGI IMG/M metagenome (GOLD analysis project Ga0210394, IMG submission 160121) | Forest soil microbial communities from Barre Woods Harvard Forest LTER site, Petersham, Massachusetts, United States - Inc-BW-C-12-M | ecosystem: Environmental > Terrestrial > Soil >... | reverse complement strand
GAGATTCAAAGGCTCGGATTGAGCCTTCATGCGGTAACAGACGGGCAGTTAGCCACTGTTGCATGAGAAGCCCGTGCCTTCAGGCAGGGGAGTTGTCACGAGCGCAGTTAATCTGAATATTCGCTACGTTGGCCGTCGCTACTCCAGAGCCATTCGTCACGCCGCAAGTTTGGGCGGGATTGGAAGGCTGCGCGGAAATCGTGACGCTATACGGACCGCCGCTGGGAACGGTCGTCGAGAATGTGAAGCTGCCATTGGCGTTAACCGGAAGGGTTTCCTTGCTGTTCTGCAAAACCAGGCCGCCGGCGGTGCCGGCAAGATTGATGACTGTGCCGCCGATTGTGTAGGACGACGGTGCGGCGCCGCTACCGTTGCAAGCGGCCAGAGCAAGCGAGCAGCTCGCCAGGACGGCGACGGACGAGAGTTTCGGCGAGATTTTCATGGCCCGGGTAAGCTCCTGTTTGACTGCGCGAATTGCGCGCTCGCGATGTTAGCAGATCGGAGTTATAACGCCGGGGGTACATAAATGATGCTGTGCTAAAACGGGCACGGCGGGGCGCTCGCGGAATGCGCCAATTCCCGCGGCGCAAAGAAAAAGGGCGCCTCGGTGATTTCACCTCGGCGCCCTCGCTCGTTCTTGCTGATACATTAGGAAAAGCAGATTCCTCGCTGCGCTCGCAATAACCATCCGGCTGAAATGCGGCTCGATACGAGGCTGCGATCTGCGATTTAGTACATGCCGCCCATGCCGCCGGCGCCTGGGGCGCCACCGCCGTGAGCTGCGCCAGCTTCCTTGGGTTCCTTGATGTCCGCCACCAGAGCTTCGGTAGTGAGCATGAGGCCCGCGATGGAAGCGGCGTTCTGCAGAGCGAGACGAGTTACCTTGGCCGGGTCGATTACGCCCGCCTTGACCAGATCGCCGTACTCGCCGGTGTCCGCGTTGTAGCCAAAGTTCTCGTCCTTGGACTCGCGGATCTTGCCCAGAATGACGGCACCTTCGTCGCCGGCATTGTGGACGATCTGACGGAGAGGCTCTTCGAGAGCGCGCTTCACGATGTTGACGCCGATGGCATCGTCATCATGCAGCTTGAGCTTATCGAGAGCCGGGATGCAGCGGATCAACGCCACACCGCCGCCGGGAACGATACCTTCCTCGACAGCTGCGCGGGTTGCGTGCATCGCATCTTCGACGCGAGCTTTCTTTTCCTTCAGCTCGGTTTCGGTAGCGGCGCCGACTTTAATGACGGCAACGCCGCCGACGAGTTTCGCCAGACGCTCTTGCAGCTTTTCCTTGTCGTAGTCGGAGGTGGTGTCTTCCACTTGCGCGCGGATCTGACGGACGCGGCCTTCGATTTCCGATGGCTTGCCGCCGCCTTCGACGATAGTGGTGTTGTCCTTATCAATCGTGATCTTCTTGGCCCGGCCGAGATCTTCAGGCTTCACATTCTCGAGCTTGATGCCGAGATCTTCGGTGATGGCCTTGCCGCCGGTGAGTGTGGCGATGTCTTCGAGCATGGCCTTGCGGCGATCCCCGAAGCCAGGAGCCTTCACGGCAGCGCACTGCAGAGTGCCGCGGAGCTTATTGACGACGAGAGTGGCGAGAGCTTCACCTTCGACGTCTTCCGCGATGATCAAAAGCGGCTTGCCCTGCTTGGCGATCTGCTCGAGAAGGGGCAGCAAGTCCTTCATCGAGGAGATTTTCTTTTCGTGGATGAGGATGCGGACGTCTTCCATCGCGCATTCCATGCGTTCGGGGTCGGTGACGAAGTAGGGCGAGAGGTAGCCGCGGTCGAACTGCATGCCTTCGACGACCTCGAGCGACGTTTCCATGGTCTTGGACTCTTCCACGGTGATTACGCCGTCCTTGCCGACCTTCTTCATCGCACCGGCAATGATGTCGCCGATGTGCTTGTCGTTGTTCGCGCTGATGGTGCCGACCTGGGCGATCATGTCGCCCTTGACGTCCTTATGCAGACGGCGAACTTCCTCGACGGCCACTTCGACGGCCTTTTCGATGCCGCGCTTCAGTGCCGTGGGGCTGGCACCGGCCGCAACCGCCTTCACGCCTTCGCGGAAGATGGCCTGGGCCAATACGGTAGCTGTGGTGGTGCCGTCGCCGGCTACGTCGGAAGTCTTGGACGCTACTTCACGAACCATCTGCGCGCCCATGTTCTCGAGCGGATCCTGCAACTCGATTTCCTTGGCGACGGTAACGCCGTCCTTGGTGATGATCGGCGAGCCGAACTTCTTTTCGATCACCGCATTACGGCCCTTGGGGCCGAGGGTGATTTTTACTGCGTCGGCGAGCTGATTGACGCCGCGCAGGATCGCCTGGCGAGAATTTTCACCAGTCACGATTTGCTTTGCCATGATGTCTTTCTCCTATTTTTTGTGCTGCGAGTTGGTTATCCGGTGCGCGGCTCGGGCCGCGTCCGGGAAGTTGCGTTTCCTGCGAGTTACTTCTTGCCGCCGGCCGCTTTGGCAGCGGGGCCGAGCTTTGCGAGGATCTCGTCTTCCTTCATGATCATGTATTCCTCGCCGTCAATGGTGATGTCGTTACCGCTGTACTTGCCAAACAGGATGCGGTCACCGGCTTTCACGTCGAGGGGGATCAGTTCACCTTTTTCGCGGCGTCCACTGCCCACGGCGATGACTTCACCCTCTTGTGGTTTCTCTTTAGCGGAGTCCGGGATGATGATGCCACCCTTGACGGATTCCTTCTCTTCCAAGCGCCGCACTAGCACGCGGTCGTGTAGGGGCGTGATATTGACTGCCATTTGTGAAATTCCTCCAATTGTTTGGTGAGACTTGCCAGGAGGGGTTACGGCGGTCAGGAGACCGTTTAGCACTCCTCGTAGGCGAGTGCTAATATAGCAACGTGGTGGAGGCGAGTCAAGCAGGAATGTGATAATTCCAGGCTCACATATCTGTGGTTATTTTGCATGTATCGCTTTTTTTTTCATATATTTGGATACCGCCAGATTTATCTGACACTTGATTCTTGCCTTGTGGGTGGCTGCGGGCTAGAATCCCGGCTCTGACGCTGGTGCCATCACTGTTCTATATCCGGCTCATCAGTTTAACCACTGGAACTCTGGTTTATTTGTTTTTGCTGGCCTTGATTTTGGGGCATCGGCGCCCGCGATTGTTTGAGCGGTTGCTGTTCTTTCTGACGCTCTCACTATTCCTGATTTTCGCAAGCGGGCTGCTCGACATCAATGCCGTGATGCAGTACGGCTCTCCGCCTGAAGGGATTCGCGGGTTCGCAAACGTTTTGTCGGCATTAGGTATGTCGTTCCTGTTGCCCTTGATTTGGCACGCGCACGTCGAATACGTGCGGGCGGTTCAGCAAGAGCGCGTACGCCGCGTGATGCAGGTTTGCGTCGTTGTGGTGTATGTGATCACTCTCGCTGAGGTGTTGGGCGTAGCGATTGTTGCGTACAAGGTTGGTCGAGGATTCGGCGCTGCGCTGCTTGATTTCGAGACTTTCCGTCCGCTGAACGACTGGTTGGTATGCGCCGCGTCGGCCACGGCGTTGCAGTTGTGGGCGTCTGGACTTGAAAAGAGCCCAACGGCGAAACGGCTGGGCTATCAGCTCCTCGCAGCCTCAGTCTTTTTAACTGGGGTATTGATCCTCCGCGAATTCTTCGAGAGGGGGCCGGTTCTTTTCTCTGATGCCCTGGCGACAGCGACGATTGTGGGTGCGGTCCTTCCGGGTGCATTGCTGATCTACTACGCGTTCAAACACAACTTTCTTGATTATGGGGCGCAGCGGAACCTGGTTTACGCTCTGTCGGCGATGGTATTGGCGCTGCTGTATTTGGCGCTGGTGCGGCGGGTGAGCGGATGGCTGGAGCCGGTGTTGCCGCCCGAGGCTACCGCGAGCGTGTTGCTGTTTGTGCTGATTTTTGTGTTCGAGCCGCTGGAGCGGGCGATTGGGCCCGTTCTGCATCGTCAATTGGCGGAGCGGATGGAGCGGGTGCAAAGATTGACCTCCCAGTTGCAGCAGGAAGCGCGACAGGGGAAGGCGGCGCAGCTGCTGGCGGAGGCGGAGCGGCGGATCCGCGAGGAATTTGGGTTGGCGGCGGTGCGCATTGCGATTCCGCGCGATGCGGCGAGCAAAGCCCTGGAAGCACCGGGAGGGCTGGGGCACGCGGCGCAGATGCGTTTGCTCAAGGATGGGCAGGAAATCGGGGTGCTGGAGGCGGCGACCACCGGATCGTATCTGACGGGCGAGACGACGGCGGCGCTGGAATTTCTGGCCGAGCAATTGCCGGGGATGGTGGACCTGGCGCGGTTGATCGAAGACAAATTGCGATTGGAGAGGGAACTCGCGGAGCGCGAGCGGATGGCAGTGCTGGGGCAGATGGCGGCGAGCGTCTCACATAATTTGCGGAATCCATTGAGTTCGATGAAAACCGTGCTGCAAGTGCAGCTGGAGAATCCAGATTTGCCGCTGGAGGTGCGGCGCGACTGTACATTGATCGTGGGTGAAATTGACCGCATGAGCGCGAAGCTGACGCAGCTGCTGCACTACGCGAAGCCGACGGTGCACGGCGAGCGCGTGGCGGCAGTGGCAGTCGCGGCGCAGACCGCGTGGCTATTCGGGCGGGACGCGGAGCGGCGCAACGTGCGGCTGGAATTTGAGAAGCCGACGCACGAAATTATGGCGCGGGCATCGCAAGAGGCATTGAGCGAGGTGCTATCGAATTTGATTGTGAACGCGATGGAAGCGCAGCCGGACGGCGGGCGGGTGCGGATCAGCGTCGCGCGTTATGACGGGAGGCTGGACATCGTGGTGGACGACGACGGCCCGGGAATTACGCGGGAGCTGCGCGCGAAAATATTTCAGCCGTATTTTACGACCAAGGCGACGGGGACGGGGCTGGGGCTTTCGATCGTCGCGCGAAGGATTGAGGAATTGAGCGGCACGCTGGCTGTCGAGAGTCCGTTGCGGCACGGAAAGGGGACCAGGTTTCATTTGACGTTGCCGCTGGCGGAAGAGGAAGGCGAGCGGTCGTGATTTTTTGCGTTGGCGACGCGCTGGAGCGGACGGCGGATCGCACTGGGTGCGGCTGAAGAAGTCCAAGGCTCGGCGAAAAGGCCGCCGAGCGCCGCCTTTTTTTGTCGTGGTTACGGCCACGACGCACAAGTCGTTTGTAACCGCATGCTTTGGTGGCGGACCGGTGGTTGCAGCAACACCGCTGGTGGTCCCGCTTTGCGGGATCGCGGCTGCGCAGGCTTTTTGTGGGGAAGGAACTGGTTCATGCGAACAATTTTGTTGGTGGATGACGAGAGCGCGGCGCGGTATGGGATGGGGCGGGCGCTCGAGAAACAGTACCAGGTGATCGAGGCGGCGTCGGCTGGCGCGGCACGCGAGGCGCTGGCTGCTGCGGCGCCGGACCTTATTCTTTTGGATTTGGTGATGCCGGGCGAAGACGGGCTTTCGTTTTTGCGGTGGTTGCGTGAAAACGGGCACGACGTGCCGGTGCTTGTCGTTTCGGCTCTGGATACGGCGAAGACGGCGGTGGAAGCGCTGCAGAGTGGAGCGGCGGATTACATTGTTAAGGGATTTGACATTGAGGAGTTGCGTCGGCGCGTCGGGAATCTGCTGCAGCTTTCCGAGCTGGCTGAAGAAAATGCGCGTTTGCGCCGCGAGCTTGTCGCCGACGGACAATTCGGACGCTTGCTCGGGGCTTCCGATGCGATGCGACGCGTTTTTGAGATGGCCGAACGGGTGGCCACGAGCGATGCGACGGTTTTGATTTTGGGCGAGAGCGGAACCGGGAAGGATTTGCTGGCGCAAGAAATTCACGAGCGGTCGGCGCGGCGCGGCCGGGCGTTTGTGGCGGTGAATTGCGCGGCGCTGCCGGAAAATTTGATCGAATCGGAATTGTTTGGATACGAGCGCGGAGCGTTTACGGGAGCGGCACAGCAGCGCAAAGGAAAATTCGAGCTGGCGTCGGGCGGAACAATCTTTCTGGATGAAATTGGGGACATGAATGCGGTGACGCAGGCGAAAGTGCTGCGCGCGCTGGAAAATCGCAAGATCGAGCGGCTGGGCGGGTCGCGCCCGATGGACGTGGATGTGCGGGTGATCAGTGCGACGCACCGCGATTTGCCGGGTGAAATTGCGGCGGGACGTTTTCGCGAGGATTTATATTACCGGCTGCGGGTGGTGACGCTGGAATTGCCGCCTCTGCGCGCGCATAAAGAGGATCTCGCGATGCTGGTGGAGACGTTTCTGGCGCAGCTGGGAGCGCGGCACAAGCATCGCGCCCAGGTAACGCCGGAAGCCATGAGCTTGCTGCGGAGCTACGATTGGCCGGGCAACGTGCGGGAATTGCGCAATGCCCTGGAGCGCACGCTGGTGTTGTGCGACGGCGATGAAATTACCTCGACGGATTTGCCAGAGGAGATTCGCGAGTACCAGGGCGCGCGCGGCGCAACGACCAAGGCGGGGGACGAGTCGTTTTTGGGCGAGGCGGATTTCCGCGAGGCCAAGCGGCAGTTTGAGATCGTTTATTTGCGCCGGAAATTGGAAGAGCATCACTGGAATGTTTCGCAGACGGCGGCCGAGGTGGGATTGCATCGGCAGAGTCTGCAGGAGAAACTTCGCGAACTCGGAATTCAGCGACCGGGGAAGTGAGGATGCAGGGAAGCAAGCAGGCAGCGGATGCAGCGCGTTGCTTGCGCGATCGAGAGTAGCGGCTAGGAAAACGGCAGTGGCCAGTGACGAGTGGCGGGTGGCTAGAAAAAGGCAGGCAGATTTTTTGCAGCGCGGCCCGTGTTTTCAATCATGCGAGTGAAAGAGCAGGTTGCGACGGTGGCGGGATTTATTTTGGCGGGCGGGGAAAGCTCGCGGATGGGTGTGGATAAGGGCTTGTTGGAGATTGCGGGCGTGCCGATGATTGTGCGCGCGGCGCGCATGCTGGAATCGGTGACCGGGGCGCCGGCGGTGGTGGTGGGCACGCCGGAAAAATATCGCGGGCTGGGATTGCACGCAATCGCGGATGATTGGCCGGGTTGCGGGCCGCTGGGCGGGATTGCGACGGCGTTGGGTGCGTCGCAGGCGGACTGGAATCTAATTGTGGCGTGCGATTTGCCATATTTGACGCGCGAGTGGCTGGAGTATTTGTTGCAGCGGGCGCGCGATTCCGCGGAGGAAGCGGTGGTGCCGAAGAATCTGGCGCCCGCGAACAAGCGCGGCGCGGAGCCGCTTTGCGCGGTGTATCACCGAGGCTGCGAGCCGGCCCTGCGGCGGGCGCTCGAGCGCGGTGTGCGCAAGGTGACGGACGGGCTTGCGGAATTGCGCGTGGAGGTGATAGAACCCGCGCAATGGAAAGGCTTTGATTCCGACGGGCTCCTATTCAAGAATGTGAACACGCCGGCGGATTATGAAGAGGCCAAGGCGAAATTTGCCGGGCGCGCGGAAAAATGAGCGAGCACTATTTCGAATTCAAAAATGTTTGCAAGGCGTTTGACGATAACGCCGTGCTGAAGGATGTCAGCTTCTTCGTCGAGCAGGGCGAGACAGCCGTGATTATGGGACGCAGCGGCGTCGGGAAATCGGTGTCGTTGAAACTGCTGCTGGGATTTCTGGCGCCCGATTCGGGACGAATTATTGTGGCGGGGCAGGACGTGACGGACTGGACGGAGGAGCAATTTTCCAAGATCCGGCGGCGGGTGACCATGGTGTTTCAATCGGGCGCGCTATTTGATTCGCTGACGGTGGAGGAGAACGTGGCGTTTCCGCTGGAGAGTCGCGGAGAGACGGAAGCGCCGGAAAAAATTGACGCCACCGTGAAAGAACTGATGGCCGAGCTGGAGGTTGCGGATTTTGCGGATCGTTTGCCGTCGGACCTGAGCACGGGAGCGAAGCGCGCGGTGGCCATAGCGCGCGCGCTCGCGGAAGATCCCGACGCGATTCTGTATGACGAGCCGACTACGATGGTGGATCCGCTGATGGCGGCGCATATCAGCGATCTGATCGCGAAACTGAAAGCGAGATTGCGCAAGACTTCGATCGTGGTGACGCACGACACGCACCTGGCTAAAAAATTGGCTGACCGCATTCTTTTCCTGCAGGAAGGGCGCGTGGGATTTTTCGGCACCTGGCAGGAACTGGAAAATTCCAAGGAACCGTTCCTGCGAAATTTTCTCGCACAGGATGAATTGATCCCCGCCTTGGACGCCACCGAGTGAGCCAAAATCCCTCGGCATCGGGCGCGGCGAAAACAGGTGATCCGAAATCCCAGCTTCGCCGCGTGATGGGATTCTGGGACGTGCTGCTGTTTAATATCGGTGCGGTGCTGGGGCCGCGCTGGATTGCGGCGGCGGCACACAACGGCACTTCTTCCATCAGCTTGTGGGTTCTGGCCGCGCTGTTCTTCTTCCTGCCGACTACCTTCGTGATTGTGGAATTGTCGACGCGATTTCCGGAAGAGGGTGGATTGTATGTGTGGTCCAAGGAAGCGTTCGGAGATTTTCACGGCTTTATCGCGGGCTGGACGTATTGGGTGTACACGTTCTTTTATTTTCCGGCGCTGCTGATGGCCAGCGCGGCGATGGCGGCTTACATCGGCGGAAGCGGAACGGCGTATTTGGCGCAGGATCGCACGTTTCTGGTGGCGGGGTCGCTTGGACTGCTGTTTGTGGCGGTGGCGTTGAATATTGTCGGGCTGAATATCGGCAAGTGGCTGCAGAACGTGGGCGCGGTTTCGACTTACGTGCCGCTGCTGATGCTGGTGGGGATGGCCGCGTATTTGTGGCACGCGCACGGATCGGTGACGCATTTTACGTGGCGGAACATGATGCCCACGTGGGATTGGGGCACGGTGAATTTCTGGCCGCAGATTGCGTTTGCCTTCGTGGGGCTGGAGCTTTGCGCGACGATGAGCGAGGAGGTGCGCAACCCGCAGAAGACTTTGCCGCGCGCGATTTTCGGTTCCGGAATTTTGATTGCGCTGATTTACATCGCGGGGACCTTTGCCGTGCTCTCCATGTTGCCGGCCGATGCGGTGGATCCCAAGAGCGGAGTGTTTCAGGCGTTGACCACGGGTTCGATGATGCTGCGGATTGTTTTGTTTGGCGTGATCGCGGCGATTCTGGTGACGGTGGGGAATGCGGGCGGCGTCGGAGGGACGGTGGCGGGCGTGGCGCGCGTGCCTTTCGTGGTGGGGATTGACCGGTATTTGCCGGCGGTGTTTGGGCGGATTCATCCGAAGTGGAAGACGCCGTGGGTGGCGATTCTGGTTCAGGCAGCAGCTACGGGAGTCGTGCTGATGCTGGGGCAGATTAGCGACAGCCCGAACACTGCGTATCAGGAATTGGTGGATGCGGGGACGATACTTTATTTTATTCCGTTTTTGTATATGTATGGTGCGGTGATCAGGCTGGCTTACCGGGCCGATCGCGGGGCGAACGAGAATGAGGTTTTGATTCCCGGCGGGAAATTTGGGGTTTGGGTGACGGGGGTGTTGGGATTTACGGTGGTGCTGGGTGGGATTGTGTTGTCGTTGATTCCGCCGGCGGAAGCGGCGAACAAATGGGTGTTCGAGGGAAAGTTGGCGGGCGGAAGCGCGTTTGCGATTTTGTTTGGGTTGATGCTTTATTATCGCGGGGCGAGAGCGAAGGCCCGGGAAGCGGGCGCTGCGAGCGGATAATCGGCGGCGTTCTTGCGGCAGCTTCGTGGCGCAAGCGAAGATCTGCCCGCCTATATTTCGTTCGCTGAGGGCGAACGATATCTGTGAAGGCGGCCGCTACAAAGTCAACGGCAAAGGGTCAGCTCCAGCACAGCCTAGTGGACGGCGCGGTCTTGCGTGGTTTGTTTTGTGGCTAGCGAGAAGCGCGGTTCGACTTTGTTTTCTGGCGCGCTGGATCGGGTTACGCGGGCTTCTAGGTATTCTCCTACCGCTGGGCCGTGTTTGAAGCCGTGGCCTGAGCCGCCGCCCACCAGCCAGACATTTGTGAAATCCGGGTGCTGATCAATCAGAAAATCTCCGTTGGAAGTGTTTTCGTACTGGCAGACGCGCGTTTCGACGACGGGCGCATTCTTTAGAGCAGGGAAGCGGCGTGCGACAAATTCGCGCGCGGATTCGACGGCGGCTACGCTGGCGACGCGGGATTGCGTGTCGGGGTCTACCGGCGCACCGTGATGATCGTCGGCAACCTTTAGGCCGCGATTTTCCAGGTCGGGCATGCCGTAAAATTCGTCCTTCAGATAGAGCCATGTGGGCAAGGCTTCTTGCCGGAAGAGAATTTCGCCTTGCGGGACTCCGAAGAAGACAATTTCCTGACGCGAGATGAAGATGCGCGGGCCGAGAAGATCGGGAAAAAGTTTGGCGAGCCAGGGGCCGCAGGCATAAACGAAGGCGCCGGCGGAAATATTTTCACCGTGCGTGGTCATCAGCGAAGCGACGCGGCCGGAGCCGAACGGCGCGAGCGCGGAGGCGGCGCGATATTGCACGCCGATTTTCTGGGACTCTTCGACGACGATTTGCACGGCGCGGCGAGCCATCAGGACGCCGCTTTCCGGTTCGAGGATGCCCCAGGCGTTGTCGTCAAATGTGATTTGCGGGTAGTGTTTGCGCAGACCCATGAGCGAAAGGCGTTCGTGTGGAATATTGTGATTTTGCAGGGCCGTCAGAGTGTCCATCGCGTAGGGGTATTTTTCGTGGGCGATCCACAGGACGCCGGTGGGTTGAAATAATTCTGGGCGGCCGGCTTGGGTGAAAATTTCTTTCCAGCGCGGGAGCGCGCGCAACGACCAGCGGGTGTAGATCTCGTCCGAGCCGTAGCCCATGCGGATGATGCGCGATTCGCCGCCGGAGCTGGCGCGGGAATTGGCGGGGCCGTAGGCGTCGAGCAATGCGACCGAGGCGCCCGATTTTGCGAGGCAGTAGGCGGTCCAGGCACCGAAGACACCGGCGCCGATTACGGCGACATCGTAGGTTTTGCGGTCAGTCATTGGGGAAGTCAGATCGAATCGTTGGGAGCGCGCGTGCGACGATGGGCATGCGAAAGAGTCGGCGTGGCCCCCAGGCGCTGAGTGCGGGCGTCGTTGCGAACCAGGAGCGATCCATTTCGGGGCCGCGATCGCGCATCAAAAACCTTCCTCGACGAGATGTTTTACGGTGAGATGCGATCCGGCTTGCGATTTTTCGTTGTGCAGCAGACTTTCGACGTATTTCGCAAGGATGTCGGTTTCGACGTTGAGGGCATCGTTGACGGACATGGAACGCACGTTGGTGTGCGCGTAGGTGAAGGGGATGATGGCGATGTCCGCGATGCCATCGTGCCAGCGGGCGACAGTAAGGCTGATGCCGTCGAGGGCGATGGAACCCTTTTCGGCGACGTAGCGGCGAAGATCTTGCGGCACGCGGACGGAGAGCCACCAATTCTCGCCTTCCGGGACGAGGCAGGTAACGCGGCCGATGCCGTCCACGTGGCCTTGCATGAAATGGCCGCCGAGGCGCGCGCCGGCTGCGAGCGGACGTTCGAGATTGACGAGGTGGCCAGGTTTTTTTTCGCCGAAGTTGGTGCGGCGGAGAGTTTCGCCGGAGAGGTCGGCGGCGAAGTGGGTTTCATCGAAATCGACAATGGTTAGGCAGCAGCCGTTGACGGAGATGCTGTCGCCGAGTTTTGTTGAGGCTGCGATTGTGGATTCGGCCGCGGCGGCAGCGACGGCGAAACTGACGCGCAGGCGGCCGCCCGTTTCGGAGTGGTCGAGGGCTTCGATTTTTCCTACTTGTTCGGTGATGCCTGTGAACATTTGCGTGTCGTTCCTGTGGTCAGGATGGATGCGTCTTAGTTGGGTGCACAGGCACGATTGCCCATGCCGCCGAAGCTGCCTGTGACACGTTAGCTACGCTTGCGGTGCTGCTTGTAAGGGTCGTGAAAGTATCCTTCGACAACGAAATCGGCGCCATATTCGGTTAGACGCAAATTCTTGAGCGCCGGAGACTTCGCAAACCAGCTCGACGGAATGCGTGCCACCGGGACGCCGCCTGTGCCCATGATTTTGGGAGCATAGAAGAGAATCATTTTGTCCACAATGCCGGCTTGCAGGGCCGCACCGTTCAGCCCGGCCCCGGCTTCGAGCAGAACGTTCAACATTTCGCGTTTGCCTAGTTCGCGAATCACGGCGCGCAGGTCGGCGTGCCCGCGGCGCGCGGCAACGTGGAAAACTTCGACGCCTGCTCGCTCGAGAGCGCGAGCCTTGGGTGAACGAATTGATTGGGTGGTGAACACGACGACGTCGTGATCGGCGGATTTTACAATTTTGGAGCGGCCGGGGAGGCGAAGGCGCGAATCAACGATCGCGCGTAATAACCTGCGGCGGCGCGGTCGACCGGTGCGATCGCTCAAGCGCGGATCGTCGGCGAGCACGGTGCCGATTCCGGTGAGGAGCGCGTCCGCTTCGTGACGCAAGCGCTGGACGGAATAGCGCGAACGCTCGCCGGAGATCTGCGTGGCGCTACCCGCTTTTTGCGCGATCTGGCCGTCGAGCGTGAGCGCGGATTTCAGAGTCACCAGCGGTCGACCCGTTCGGATCCACCACGCAAAGTCTGCATTCCAGTGCCGAGCTTCGTCTTCGCACACACCGAGCGTCACGCTTAGCCCGGCGCGACGCAGTCGCGCGAGGCCCTTGCCAGATACAGCCGGATTGGGATCGTGGATCGCGGCGACCACGCGTTTCACGCCGGCCGCAATAATCGCGTCGGTGCAGGGGCCGGTGCGGCCCGTGTTGCAGCAGGGTTCGAGCGTTACGTAGAGAGTCGAGCCGCGAGCTTTCTTTCCCGCCTGTTTCAGCGCGACGATCTCGGCATGGTCGCGGCGGTCGTAGTCGTGAAAGCCTCTGGCCACGAGTTTGCCGTTTTTGACGAGAACTGCACCGACGATTGGATTCGGATGTGCGCGCGCTACCCCTTGGAGCGCGTCCACAAGGGCGCACTGCATCCATCGCTCGTCTTTGTTGGCAGTCGTGCTCATGCTGCAAAGCTCTCCTGCACAAAAGATAAAGCTGGCGGTGCGGAGGCCGCCGCTACGAAAGCGAACCGCGACGAATGCAAGCCGCAAAGAGCCGACGATACGCCGACGCTACCATTCGATCCGGCACCGCCGGATTTCAGGATGAATCGCCAGGTAGCGCGACTCACGATGCCTAATCAAAGAGCGAGTGGACGTAGGTTTGAGCATCGAAGGGTACCAGGTCATCAATTTTTTCGCCTGTGCCGACGAAGCGGATCGGCAGATTCAGTTCGCGGGCGATGGCCACGACGATGCCGCCTTTGGCGGTGCCGTCGAGTTTGGTGAGCACGATGCCGGTGACCCCGGCATGGCTCCAGAATTCGCGGGCCTGGTTCAGGCCATTCTGGCCGGTGGTAGCGTCGAGAACGAGCAGCACATCGTGCGGCGCGCCGGGAATTACTTTGGTGGCGGTGCGTTTCATCTTGTCCAGTTCGGCCATGAGATTGGATTTGGTGTGCAGGCGACCGGCGGTGTCCACAATGACGACATCGGCTTTGCGAGCGCGCGCGGCGGTGAGCGCGTCGAAAACCACCGCGGAGGGATCGGCGCCGGGTTTCTGCTTGATCATTTCGACGCCGGAGCGGCGCGCCCAGATTTCCAGTTGTTCGATGGCGGCGGCGCGGAAAGTGTCGGCGGCGCAGAGGACCACGGTCGCGCCTTCTTTTTTCAGGCGGCTCGTGAGTTTGCCAATGGTAGTGGTTTTGCCGGTGCCGTTGACGCCGACTACGAACAGGACGCGCGGATCGTCGGCCGGTTTGCCGTCGGCGTTGGGCTGAGTGGCCGCCGGTGCCGTGAGGATTTTCAGGATTTGATTTTTCAGTTCGCGTTTCAGCGCGCCGGGCTCTTCGAGTTTGTGTTCGTTTACCTGCTGGCGGAGCGCGGCGAGAACTTCCTTGGTGGTGCGCACGCCCAGGTCGGCGCTGAGCAACGCGGATTCCAGTTGTTTCAGGAGTTCGGGATCGACGGGGCGATCGCCCGTGAGCAATTGTTCGACCCGCGCGGATAGCTCCGAGCGAGTTTTGCTGACGGAATCTTTCAGCCGTTCAAGGAGCGTGGGTTCGGGAGGTCCGAAGAGGGAGATCATGAGTTTTCGCCGCAGTGTGCGGAATAGTTGATTGTAGCAAACGGAGAGTGATTGGTGAGTAGTGAGTGGTGATTCCTGGCTAGAAACGGTGCAACGGAGATGCCATACCAGGAGCGGGCGCGTTAGCGGAATTTAGACTTCTACCAGGGCGGCAGTTAGCCGGAGGCGGCCGGAGGCTATGGCGGCTTCCAGGGCGGCGACGACTTTGGGATCGAACTTGGAGATGGCCAAAGAGCGGATGCGGCCGAGGGCGAACTCCAAATCCATGGCGGATTGATAGGGGCGATTGGTGGTGATGGCGTCGAAGGTGTCGGCGACGGCGATGATGCGAGCCATCATGGGAATCTGATCGCCGGAGAGACCGTAGGGATAACCGGCTCCGTCCATGCGCTCGTGGTGCAGTTCGATGCCGGGCAGCATGTCCTTCAGCTGGGCAACGGGGCGCATGATGTTGGCGCCCTTGCTGGGGTGCTGCTTCATCAGATCGAATTCTTCGTCGGTGAGCTTGCCGGGCTTTTTCAGGACGCGATCGTCCACGCCGATTTTTCCGACGTCGTGGAGTAGCGCGGAGATGCGCAGGCGGTCGATCTCTTCGGATTCCAGGCCCATGTACTCGGCGATGATGATGGAATATTTGGCGACGCGGCCGGAGTGACCACGGGTGTAGGGATCCTTTTCGTCGATGGCGGCGGCGAGCATGCGGATGGAGCCTAGGAACAGCTCGCGATTTTCGGCGGCGGCCTGCTTGAGGCGCTCGACATATTCTTCGATGTCTCCGGCCATGTGATTGAACGTTTCGGCCAACTCGCTGATTTCCGCGGCGCCTTCGACACGCACGCGTTCGTGGAATTCGGCGCGGCTGATCGCGCGCACCGATTCGACGAGTCCGCGAATGGGCCGCGTGATGCCGAGGGCGAACAGGTATCCGAATAGCAGCGCGACCATGGTGACGCCCACGACGAAGCTGAGCGCTTGCGCGGTGAGTTCTTTCACGCCTGCGTCAATGCGCGCGCTGTCGAGGCTGCGCTCGGCGATGACCGTCCAGCTTAATTCCGGGATGGTACTGTAGGTGCCGATCATTTCGACCGGATGATTGTTCTTGTCCTGCTCGACGAAATGCATGGTTTCGGTGGCGCGCAGCTCCTGGGGCAGTTCCTTCAAGTGGCTGACGATGGGAGAAGTCGAGGTGACGTCGCGGCCGGGAACAACTTCGGCGGAATTGGGGTGCGCGACAATGTGGCCGTGTCCATCCACGATGAATACGGTGCGCTCGCGCACGCTAGCGTCGCGAATGCGCTCGAGTAGGCGGTCAATGGAGACGACCGAGGCGATCATGCCGGTAAATTGGCCGTTCATAGAAAGCGGAACGGAAACGACCAGCGCGGGGCGTGTATTTTTTCCGAGGGCGAAGGGTTCGCTGACGAAATTCAGTCCCTGGATGCTGGCGGTGAAAGCGCGCTTGAGCGCGCCACCGACGAACGGATCTTGATCGGCGTTGAAACTGCCGGCGGACTGTCCTTTGGCGAGCTGGTTGACGGCAGTGACGTAGAGAATGTTCTGATTGTTCTCGACGAAGCTTTGCAACAGGCGCGCGAGTTGCGGGGCGTGCGCGGGATCATCCACATTTTCAATCCAGCCGGTGAGAGCGAGAACCTGGCGCTGGCTGAGAAGTTGTTCGCGCAGATTTTGTTCGAACTGCAGGGTTTCGCTGGCGAGCGAACGGGTGATTTCGGATTGCTGGACGCGCTCGGTGTCTTGCAGTTTTTCTTCGCTGAGACGCAAGACCTGGCGATGGTAAAGCCATAGCGGAGTGATGCTTACGAACAGAAGGGCACTCAGCACAATCCAGAGGATGCGCAGGCGCCGCGTCGTATGCTGCTTGAGGGCTTCAGTGGGCACAAGAATCTCTTCAGTAAAATGCTAGCGAAGTGGGAGATGCGATACAACGGGACGATAGTACTGGGGGTGGCGAATAAGATACAGAGCGACCGGGACTTATGACGATGTGCACGGTGCGGTTTTGCGGTCTGTAAAGAGGGCGGGTCCTCGACCCGGCACCAGGGAATCGCAGGTGTACTTCTTGTGAGGCAATCGTGGACGCTACGGGCCCTTCTTCCGGCTGAAATTGAGGCGGGACTCTTCACCGGCGACCAGGCGCGCGATATTGGGGCGATGTTTGATGAGGACCAGCAGGGAGATCACTACTGTCGACAGGGTGACAAATTCGGGCGGCGCGTGGCCGGGCGCGTAGAGCAGGTAAACAAAAAGCGGCAGCGCGACGGCGGCGGAAATCGAGCCGAGCGATGAGTAGCGCCAGAAAATTACGACCAGCAGCCAGAGGAGGACTCCAGCGGCGACCGCTTGCCAGCAGATCGGAAGGAAAACACCGAGGCCGGTGGCGACGCCTTTGCCACCTTTGAAGCCCAGCCATATCGGAAACACGTGGCCGACGACGGCGCAGAGTGCCGCGACCATCATCCAGCGGATGCTGCCGTGGCTGAAGCGGGCAGCGAGCCAGACGGCCAGGTAGCCTTTGCCGGCGTCGCAGAGCAGCGTGAGAATGCCGGCGAATTTTCCGGCGTGGCGCGTGACGTTGGCTGCGCCGATATTGCCGCTGCCGATTTCGCGGATATCTCGGCCACCCTGTGCTTTGACGATGAGCAAGCCGAAGGGAATCGAGCCGAGAAGATAGGCGACCACCGGAATGAGCCGCACTACTTGGACCGAGAATAAGGTTTCCTGATTCATTGCACGAATGGAAACGCAGCGAGCTTGCTGTATTGCGCGCCGGACGGTTTTAGCACGCTTTCGAACAGATGAAATTCGGATTCGCGCGCTGCGCCGAAATCATACGACTTCAGGGCATCGGCTGCACGAGCGAGATTTTCCAGGGCGTCGCCGAGCTCCAGACGCGCGAGAGTAAGGTGCGGAGAGAACGTGCGCGTTTCGCGGGCGAAGCCCAGCGGTTCGAGCGCTTGCTCGACGGCCGCAGCCAGTGCAGCGAGATTGGGAGTGGCCTGGACGCCGCACCAGAGCACGCGCGGCTTGAATTCGTTGGGGAAGAAACCGAGGACGCGGAAATCCATGGCGACGGGCTCGGCGGAGCGAATCGGCGCGAGCGCAGCGCGGATGGCGGGGACCTGTTGCGGATCCGTTTCGCCCAAGAATTTCAGAGTCACATGCATGGATTCGGGGCGCACCCAGCGCGCGGCGCGGCATTCGGGTTTTAGGCGTTGGCCGAGCGTGGCGAGGGCGTTGCGTACTTCGCGGGGCAAGTCGAACGCAACGAAGAGGCGCATGGCTCTGGCTCAGGCTCTGGCGGCAGCGGGATAGAGGTAGTAGCGGCGCACGGCGTCGAGCGCGGCCTGCGCGGCGAATTGGCGGATGCGTTCGCGATCGCCGGGAAAGCGATAGGCGCGTTCGCGGGGGCCGTGTTCGTCGGCGAGGCCGATATGCACCAGGCCGACGGGTTTTTCCGGCGTGCCGCCGCCGGGGCCGGAGATGCCAGTGATGCCAACTCCGAGCGTTGCGCCGGTGCGTTTGCGGATGCCATCGGCGAGCGCGAGCGCGACTTCGGAGCTGACCGCGCCTTTCGATTCAATCAAATTTTGCGGAACGCCCACGAGGGAGATTTTCAGCTCGTTGCTGTAGCAGATCACGCCACCCAGAAAATAGGAGGAGCTTCCGGGCACGTTGGTGAGGCGTTCGGCGAGCATCCCGCCGGTGCAGCTTTCGGCGACGGCGACGGTGGCGCGATTTTCGGTAAGGACGCGCGCGACGACTTCTTCAAGGGCTTCACCGTTGGTCGAGTATAGATGTTCGCCGAGAGCGAGGGCCATGCGGTCGGTGATCTCGTCGAGAAGTTTTTCGGCTTGGGATGCATCGCGCGACCAGGTGCGCGGATGCAGCTGCGTGCCGGTGGGCGAGGCGAGGATGGTGGTTTCGGTGTCGGGATAAAGCTGATATAGGGGGCGAACGCGCGTCTCGACATCAGATTCGCCGAGGCCAGTGGTGCGCAGGTCGCGGGTGAAGAGGCGCTCGTCGCCGGAAATCTTGGCGAGGCGGGGGCGAACTTCGGTTTCGAAGATGGATTTGAGTTCGTGCGGGACGCCGGGGAGCAGCACGATGATGTGACCGTCGGCCTCCAGCCAGAGCGCGGGAGCGGTGCCGCGCGGATTCGGTAGAACCGTGGCGCCTTCGGGGACCATGGCTTGGCGTTTGTTTATTTCGGGCATGGTGCGCGCGAAGCGGCGAAAGCGCTCCTGAATTTCGCGCACGATGGCTTCGTCGAGGCGCAGCTTGCGGCCGAGAAGCTCGGCGACGGTTTCGCGGGTGCGATCGTCGTCGGTGGGGCCGAGGCCGCCACTGGCGATGATGAGGTCGGCGCGATCGAGCGCGTGGCGGAAGGAGGAGCGCATTTCATCGGGCGCATCGCCGACCACGGCTTTGTGGATTACGCGGATGCCGATTTTGTTCAGTTCGTCGGTGAGCCAGAGGGAATTGGTATCGAGACGATAGGGAGTGAGCAGCTCAGAACCGACGGCAATGATCTCCGCATTCATGTAGAAATGTTGTACTCGATGAGGAGTGGGGTGTGCAAGTCGCGGTGGTGGGCGCGAGCGAGGGGAAGCGCGAGCCGGCGCGGTGAGGCGTGCACCGGCTGGTTGATCAGGGTTGTTTGCGCGCGTAGTCACCTTGGAATTCCATCGACCACGTAGCGCCGTTGTCCTTTGACTTTTCCCAGGTTTGCTGGACCTTGTCCTCGCTGAGGCGCACGATTTTGATGCGGTTGAGGACTGCTGCGCCGTTCGGGCCATGGCTGGGGCCGGTGAACTCGGCGGCGCCCTGCGCAACTTTTCCCTCGAACACGTGCACGCGGCCTTCATTGTCCGCGAACATTCCGTGCCAGCTCTTGTCGTCGGCGCTGTAGGCAAACATATTTTCGCCTGTGTGGCCTTTGCCGCCGACCCAGCTTTCGACGACGAGGCAGTTATCGAGCGAAAGATGGACATTGCTGCGGGAGGTGGCGGACATTCCGGGATAGCTGACGGTCCAATCGCCCAGCCAGAAATCCAACTGGCGGCTTTCGGGATTTGCGGAGCGGGGCGGGGCATTTTGCGCGAGAACCGCCGATGGCGCGATGAAACAGCAGCAGGCTACCACCAGAAGAATCGGAATCAGCCGCCGATGAGCACTGCGTGCCACTATTTTCCTATTCATGATTCAACTCCTTGCGGCATTCGCCGCCCCGTACAACTTTTGTGAACATGTGGCGCGGAAACGGAATGCGCCGTCGGAAAGCTCGATATATTCATCGGTGAAGCCTGCGCCACGCAGGCGCTGCGGCAGCGTCGCCGGCTCCACGAGCACCATGGTGTCGAAGCAATGAAAGAGCTTCATCCCCAAGCTCCTGCGACTATCGGTTCCCAGGAACGTGCCGCCGGGAGCCAGGACCCGGCAGGCTTCGGCGAGAACGCGGTCCTGTAACGGCGCCGAGGGCACGTGATGCAGCATGGTGAAAGAAAAAACAGTGCGGAACGCGCCGGTTGCAAACGGCATGGCGCTCGCGTCGCCCTCGATGACTTGCACGTTCGTATCGCGGAATTTTGCGGCCAACTTTTTTGCGAGGGCGGGATCGTTTTCCAGGGCGGTGAGCGAGAGGACTCGCGTGCTGAGGTAATCCGTGGTGACGCCGGGTCCGGGGCCTATTTCCAGCGCTGGCGCTTCCAGGATTGCGCCGCCGAGCGCCCAGGGCATGAGCTCGGACTCGACTCTGTGCTTCCAGACTGCTGACCGGCAATAGCAATAATGAATGCGGTTCATTTTACGATGCCTTCGGGGACCGGAGAGCAGATTAGCGGTTGCCGGGTCTGCGTGCTTTCGATATTGTGACAATGAATGTCGCGAAATAGACAAACTGCGAAGCTGGACCCCGGCGTACCCGGCCAGGCCCAGGTCACAACGCTGAGCCGCGACTACCCGGCAGGGCACGTAGTCCCGCTGCATTTTCATCAGCGCGACCAATTGGTGTATGCCTCGCGCGGAGTGATGACGGTGCGCACGGGCGTTGGCACCTGGGTGGTGCCGACGCACCGGGCCGTGTGGATTCCGGCGCCCGTTCCGCACAGCATCACGATGTCCGGCACGGTTTCGATGCGCACGCTTTATTTGCGGCCGCGCCTGGCGAGGACTTTGCCGCGGAGTTGTTGTGTGGTGAACGTATCGGCGCTGCTGCGGGAGCTGATTCTGCACGCCTGCGCGCTTGCCACGCTAAACGTTCGAAAGAAGCGGCAGCGGCACGTGATTGATCTGATTGTCGACCATTTGGAGACCATTCAGACTGTTTCGCTGCAGCTGCCGAATCCCACGGACACGCGAGCGTTGCGCGTGGCTGGCGTGCTGCTCGCCAATCCGGGCGAGCAACGCACTCTCACGCAGGTATGCAAAATTACTGGCGCGGGTCGGCGAACGATCGAGCGACGGTTCCTGGAAGAAACGGGAATGACTTTCGGCAAGTGGCGGCAACAGTTGCGTCTGATGCAGGCGATGCGGCTACTGGCGGAGGGAGCGAAGATCACGCATGCGGCTCTGGAAGCGGGTTACAGCACTCCGAGCGCATTCATTTTCATGTTCAGGAAAACTTTGGGGACGACGCCGAGTGCGTATTTCAGGGCAGGCGTCAAAGGCTAGTTACCGACAAAGGCTTTATCGCTCGTGAAGCTTGTCGCGGCCGGCTGGATTTTTGCCGCCGAGGTGAAAACCCTGGTCGAGCCAGGCCAGAGCCCGCCGCTCTGTGCGCCCCCAAGCGTCTTTTTCGCCAAAGAGAATCTCGATTTGACGGGCCAACAGGGCGCTGATCGAAGTGGAGCGGCGTGCGGCGAGGATCTTGGCCTTCTGCAGGTTTTTTCGGTCGAGGCGGATCGTGACGGTTTGTTGGGATTGTCTTTTGTGATGGTCCTGGCCTTTCCGCGTACATGTATTTCATGTGCAACGTCTCTATTTTACGTGGTGTCCATCAGACGTTTGTGCACGGACTGAATCATCCCTCAGTGGCTGAATCCGTGCCCTGACGCGAAACAGTAGTTCTCGCACGTACTCCAGAAACGCGACCTGCAATGAATCTCGAGCTGCGGCACAGAGTTTAGTGCGTTGACGGAGGATCGGTCGTTGGTTGCGGCTTGGCGAATTTGGCGGGGTCTATAGGGAGGTTTTGCTGGACTTCGTCGAATTGGATTGTGGAGGTGTTTCCCGGTTGCGAGGTGGTGACGCGGAAGGGGGTCTGGACGCCATCTACCTCGCGATAATCGGCGTAGTCGATTTGGGTGGGGTTGCGGCCTAGCGGGGTTTCGGCGTAACGCACCATGCGGATGAGCAGGCCGGATTGTTCGTCGAAATATAATTTTACCGGGGGCTGGCCTTCGCGGATGGCGAGGAGCAGGTAGGCTTCGCGGTCCGCGATTTTTTCGGGATATTCCAGGCGCAGCTCGGGGAATAATTGCTGGATGTGCAGAGGGAATTGCAAGTCGGCGTCCATGCGCGCGGCGGCGATATCGGCGTCGTGCATTTCGCGCGGCGGGTGGCCGGGAACGATGGACCAGCCTGCATGGCCGTCGAAAGTAGTGACGCTGCTTGCGGCGCCGGACATGTGGCGGAGGATGGACTGCTTGTTCGGGGCTTGCGTGAAAATCTCGACGGTCTGCTGTTGGCCGCGGGAAGTGGCGGAGCCCTTTGCCACGCGGGTCGTGATTTTTTCGATGGCAGCGGCGCCGCCGAGCGCGCGGACGTAGTTGCCGAGCAGCCTGGTGACGGTGGGCAGGTTAGCTGGAAGTTTCGGCGCTGCGGTCGCATCGCCGTTGGCCGTGGCCGCGGCGGCCGGATTGACTTGCAGTTCAGCGCCAACAAGCGGAGTGACGAGCGGGTTCGGTGCGCCGCGATGGCACGAGTAGCAGGTGACTTCGCGGCGGCCTTCAAAATCATTCTGGTTGAGCGCGAACATCATCTGCATCATGTTGCGGGCAACTTGCTTCGGCTTCTTGTCATCTTTTTCGAAATGACCTTCGACGTGGCAGAAAGTGCATTCGACGCCTAGCGATGCGGTGATGAATTGCATGGCGGGGATCACTTGGCCGGCGGGAACGCCTTTGAGGACTTCAATATTTTTGTAAACTTGCTCGGCGGTTTTCGCTGATTCGCCGGCCGAGGATTGCGGCGCGGCGGGAGTGGCAGCGGGTGTTTCGTCCATGGCCGCTTTGATTTTGCCGGCAAGCGCATCGGCCTCCGCGGTGTTGCCTTCTTTTTGGTACAAGCTCATCAGCGTGCTGGCCGCGGACAGATATAAAGGATCGAGCGTAAGAGCGCGCTCGAGGTGCGCGATGGCGCGAGTGGCGTCTCCGGACGCGATGTAGGGCGAAGCAGCGCTGGCTTCAGCGAGAGGGGAATTGGGATCGAGCTCGAGCGCGCGTTCAAACGCCATCTTGGCTTCTGAGGTTTGCTGTGCGAGAAGCAACGCTTCACCAATCCATTTGAAAAAATCGCAGTCGTTCGAAAATTGCGCCTGCACTTCGGTGAGCGTGCGGTAACCCTGCACGATGAATTGCGAAGATTTGCGCTGCATGCCGGCATCGATGTAAGCGATGCCGAGATTGCGGGCTTGCAGATCGGGTGCCGGCTGCCGCCACGCAGCGATGCCGCCATCAGCTGGCGCATCGGGCAGAGACTCGGGGCGGCGCTGAATGCGATGGTCGGTGAAGGCGGAGTGGCCGCCATCTTTCGCTTCGCGGCGGGGCATGTGGCAGGAGAGACAGTCGCTGTCTTTCGCGGGATGCGCAGCCGCGGGGAATTTTGCGGTGTGGCAGGTGAGGCAAACAGAGCGGTAATACGCGACGGGCTGCAGCGGTTTATTGTGTGGATCGTGGCAGGTGCCGCACCACAGCCTTCCGTTGCTGTTGCGCGCGCAGGCGCTGAGGGCCAGTTGTTCCACATGACTGATGACTTTGAACGCGCCGGTGGGATTGGCGTCATGATAGGTGGTGAATACCTCTTCGGCGCGCTGGCCGGCAACGAAGTCGCTTAGGTTTTTTCCGGGGTTGGGGACCCGTGCGACTCCGAACAGGTGGCATTGCTCGCAGACGCTGTCGCGAGCTGCGGGTTCGAGCTTCGCGGGATTGACGATATTGCCGGCACGAGGGTTCGCGAGATGTTTTTCGGCGGGGCCGTGGCAGCGTGCGCAGGTGATTGCTTCCTCCGACGCAGGGAACGCCGGCGAACGGTATTGGTTCAGAGTGCCGGCGACGTGCAGCGCGGTGCCGGAATGGCAAAGGACGCATTCCTCGCGGATGGGGCGCGTGAAGTCGGGATCGGGCTGATGTTCATAGCCGGGCGCGAGATCGTAGGACTGGCGGCTTTTGTAATAAGCGACCGGAGATTGGAAAAGGTGGCCGCCGATGTCCACCAGATAACCGCTGGCGTGATTGCCGGAGCCGACAACCCAGTCAATGCGGTACTCACTTTGGTCGCCGCCATTTTCCCAGCGCTGCCAATAGCCGGTGGGCGTAGAGTACACGGTGATCTTCGAGCCGTGCGCGGTGACGGTGCCGTCTGGTTCTTGGCCCGGACGGCGCAGGGAATGAGCCATGGCCGAGCGAGTGTATCCCGCGACTTCGGCGGAATGGCATGTGACGCAGCGGCTTGCGCCGCTGGGCGCGCCGGGCAGCGGTTGCTGCTGTTGCGCCTTGGGCGGGGAGTCCTGAGACGCGGTGGTCGTGGCCGCGGATTGACTCTGCGATGCAGACGCGCTGCCGAGAAAAACTAGAGCAACGACGAGCCACGTCGAGACCTGGGAGACTGCAGTCACGAGACGAGATCGCCGCGTCGTGGGAGATGACGATCCAGGAGCAAAATTCTGGCGTCGCGACATGCGCTAGAGTATAGAGGCCTCGCGCTTGAGACGCGAGTGCGGCGAGAAAGGTTGCGACGCAGAACGAATGGCGCCGGTAAGACGCAGGCGCTGCGAAAAAGATTGCAGTCGCCAAGGGCGTCAACAGAGCTAGATGGCTCATACGAACTGGAGAGCATGATGGAACAAAACTTGCAGGACACCATGGCACTGCTCGCGCGGACGCCTGCGGCGCTGGATGCGCTGCTGCGCGACCTGCCGGATGCATGGACGTCGCGAAATGAGGGCGAGGGCACTTGGAGCGCGTTCGATATTGTGGGGCATTTGAATCATGGCGAACGCACGGATTGGATGCCGCGGGCCAGGATGATATTGGAATTTGGTGAGACGCGGGCGTTTGAGCCTTTCGATCGTTGGGGCCAGGAGCGCGAGAGCGCGGGCAAATCGCTGGCGCAATTGCTGGATGAGTTTGCTCGCTTGCGAACGCAGGGGCTGGGCGAACTGCGTGCGATGAATCTTCGGAAGGAGGACCTGGCGCGGCGCGGGCGGCATCCTGCGCTTGGCGGGGTTACCTTGGCGCAGCTGCTTGCGACGTGGGCAATTCATGATTTGACGCACCTGCACCAAATCTCGCGCGTTATGGCTCATCAATATCACGCGGCCGTCGGTCCTTGGCACGCGTATCTTGGGGTGTTGAAGTGTGGAGGCCACAGCGCGCCGTAACGAACACTCCCGCGACGCAAAGTTGCGGCCGCGCCGCGCTCGGCGAGCACCGCGCCGGCGCGGAGCATCGCATTTCGTTGTGGTGAAGATTATCTTAGCGGCCGCGCGGAGGATCGAAAATGGAAACGCCAGTGACGATTGCTGTGCCTGATCTTTCCTCGCGACCGTTTCGATTGATTGCCGAACGCACGATGGCGGCGGCGCCAGAGGCGCTTTTTCTCGCGTGGACCGAGCAGTTCGATCGCTGGTTTGCCGTGCCGGGCACCGTGTTGATGAAAGGCGTGGTCAATACTCCTTTCTTTTTCGAGACTGAGTTCGCGGGCGCGCGGCATCCACATTACGGGCGGTTCCTGCGATTGCATCGCGACCGGCTGGTGGAAATAACCTGGCTCACCAGCGCGACCAACGGCGCTGAGACGGTGGTGACGGTGGAGCTTCGGCTGCACGAAGGCGGCACGCAACTGCGTTTGACGCACGCAGGATTTCCGGATGAGGAATCGAAGAAGCGGCACGAACAGGCTTGGCCGGTGGTGCTCGCGCAACTCGATGAGCGGATGTCACGCCAGACGTGAACCGCGCGGCAAGCGTGGTAGACTGGCCGTCGTTCTGAATCCGCTGCGCTGCTGCGCCCCTCGGGCGCGACCATAATGGGGAATTGCCGTCCACCTTCGCTGGTTCCTGCTCACGGGGTCGCCCGTTTTCGAATCACTTCCCGGCCTACCGCTCTTGCATTGCTGCCAACAATCATCGTGCTCGCCGGTCTTGCGGCTGCAACAACACTGCCGGCCGGATCTTCGCAAAAGAAAGAGAAGAAGTCGTCACCGTTACAGTGGGATCCGCCCCAAGTCGACGCGCCCGTGCGGGGTATTTCTGCGACGCCGCCCTGCCCGCTGCCCGATGTCCTGAAACAGGCCGGAGAGCGGGCGCAGGAATTGATAGCGAATCTTCGGGATTTTGACGCGCACGAGCGGATTCGTTATGCGCAGACCGACGACCTGGGCATGCCGGAAGTGTCGGTCGATGCGAAGTTCGATTACCTGGTGGATTTCGGCGAGAAATCCGAAGCGCTCACGGTGCATGAAACCCGCACGCCGCTGGCTGGTTCCGACAATGCGCACGTTAGTGAAATTGCGGATCGGGGTTTGCCAGTCCTGGCCCTGATCTTCAATCCCAACCTGCAGAGCGACTTTGAAATGCGCTGCGAAGGTTTCGCGCAATGGAATAACCAGCCCGCATGGGTTGTTTACTTTCGTCAGAGCACAGAGAAGCGCCCGCGCACATTTGGAATCCGTACGGAAAACCAGATTTTGGAGGTGAGTCTGAAGGGTCGCGCTTGGATCGCGCCCGACTCCGGTCAAGTGATGCACCTGGAAACGAATCTGGTGAAGGGGATCGCGACCATTGGTTTGCAGGGCAACGCCGTATCGGTGGACTACGCCCCGGTGAAATTCCGGTCACGGGACGTAGAAATCTGGCTGCCGCAGTCCGCCACCGCCTACTCCGACTACGGCAAACGCCGCATGATCATCGGGCACACCTTTTCGGACTTCCAGCTATTTTCCGTCCAGACAGAGCAAGTGATCGAGAAGCCCAAGACGCCGTAAGCGAATCGCGCGCGCTGATTACCACCTCGCTCAGAAATCCTTTTGGATTGCGAGGGGCCGCACGGGAGCCGATTCATTCCAGTTTCTCGCCCTGATTTCGATTTCGAGCGTCGCAATGCGGTCTGCGGCGGGAGGGTGCGAGCGGAAATATTCCTGCAGCGCGGCGAGAGGCAATTGCACGATTTCACCGATCGGCGAACCCGGAGCCTGTTGCCGTGATTGCTCCTCTAGTTTTTGAAAGCGTTGCATCAACTTTATGATGCCGGCGGGTGAGTATCCTGCTTCAACCGCAAGCTCGAGGCCGCCGCGATCCGCTTCCAATTCCTGCTCCTTGCTGTAACCTGCCTTGAAAATTGCTTCTGCCGGTCTCCCGAGCTGATAAATCCCTTGCAGCCCGAGCTTGCGGCTGGCGAGTTCATACTGCAGGCGCTCAATCGCGTGACGATTGTCCACGTGCGTAATTTCGTGGCCTAATACCGCCGCCAATTCGTCTTCGGACTCCATGAACTTCAGAAAGCTGCGGCCGACGATGATGTGCCCGCCCGGCAGCGCGCAGGCGTTGATCCAATAGTCGTCGTTCGCGAGATGAAAATGGTAGGAAATCGCGCGACGTTGAACACGGCTGGCAACCGCCGTCCCAACCTTGTTCAGATACTCGGTTACGCTCCGTTCCTCCGCGCTCAATTGCCGCGGGCGAAGCAGGCCGTCCTCCCGCGCGAGTTCCTCTCCTGTTTGGATCTCTTCCGCGTCGCTTACGCGAGTCAGCACGAGTGGGATGCGCTCGGCTTCGCGCTCTGAGTCCGCGAGCAAGTAGAGAAGTGGGCGCGGCGTGACCGGCGCGGTCGCTCCGCTGCGTTGCAAGAGAAAAAGCGCAATGCTTCCACTGAGCAAAAGCGCGGCGAGGATCACGCGTCGTTTCACAGGACTCTCCGCAGAAGCTCCCTATGCCGCGCGTACAGAAAACTTACGACGAGCAATGCTGCACCTAATCCCAAAAACGAAACGATGCGTCCCAGGGCGTCCAAATTCCAGACGTCCACGGTGACGATGCGCCCCACGCAAAGCAAAAACAGCAGCAAGCTGAACCAGCGGTACGCGCGCTCGTCCATCTTCAGAACCGCGAGAAAGACGATCAGCCCTTCGACGCCCCATGCAGCGGTGAGAAAACCTCGTCGCACCTCGAGGCTCAAAAGCACGGTTAGCAAAATCGTGGGGACGAAGAAGAATAGATGCTGCTCGTGGGATCCGATCCAGTGCCACGCTGCGCGCACCATCTGCCAAACGCCGTCTCCATCGCTTTCCTGAGAATCCGTCGCGCCGGACTGGTTCTTCTGCAGCTTCACAACCACAAATAACAGGTAAAACAAAAGCGCACAGGCTACCACCGTGGCCGTTCTGACGTTTGTAAAGCGCCAAGGACTGAGCTGATAGAAATTGTCGAAGGCGCAGCGAACGCCAGCCAGTAGCGTCATCGCGTAACATTGTTCACGAAACGTGGCCGTGTGCAGGTACCGGCTGAGCGCGTACAAGACCACCGCCATAACGGCCCAAAGCACGGCAACCCATTCCACCGGCAATTCAAAGCGGAGCAGCGCCGCGAGTGAAAGCGTGCCAAACCAAAGCAACGTCGCGCGCGCGCGTGGTGAACTCTGCGCGCTGAACGCTGCGAAATAATAAATCGCTGCCAAGAGCGTGACGGTTATCAGAGGAGCTGCGAGCGGGCCGATGCGCGACGTGGAATTCAAGTCCGCGATAAAAATTCGCACGAAGCTGGCGAGCAGGAGCAAGCGACCTTCGACCAACAACGGCTTTTCGCGCAGGGCCTCGGCGATTTCCAGCAGCGCCAGCCCGAAGAGCCCCCACGCCAATCCCACGGCGGCTGTCGAAGCTTCCTCCCAAAGCAACAGGGCGATCAGCAAGGTGGCGGCGCCGGTGTACGCCGTCGAATATCCCCCGAATCGAATCAGCCAGCCGGACAACGTGCCCGCGTCCGCTTGGTCCGAGTCCGTAGCTGCCGTTGGCCGAGATGCCGGCAGAAGACGTCGCGATGCCAGATAGAGCATCGCGCAGGACACGCTGACGGTGAGCAGGCGCAAGCTCACGTTGTGCCAGGTGTCTTCACGCATCATGTTCACGATCAGCAGGCGCACCACGGCAAAAAGCGCGACGCCGTGTCCGCAATATCGCAGCATGTCGTCGTCCAGTGCCCGGCTAGCTTCGACGAGTGCGACGGCTGTCATTACCCACGCCACCCCGGTCGAGAACAACGGCAACGCAACCCAAGCCGCCGCGAGCAGGAAACCTGTCGCTACGACGGGGGCGAGAGCGAGTGCAATTTCGTCAACCGGCGAGCAATGCTCGCCAAGGCGATCTTTCAGCAATCGGTTTGTGTAGAACGCCGCAGCGAGAGCCACCAGCAACCAACCGAGTCGCGCATCCGGCGGTTGCCAAGCGTCGAGGCGCGGCGCCAGGTCGTGAAGTGCAACGTAGATCGACAGAATTGCGGCGCCCGCCGTCGCCAGCATCCGCAGGTGCTTGTCGAGCAGGCGCCACCCCGCAATCAGCAGCGCTTCGACCTCAACCACCCACAAAATCTCGAGCCGTCCGCCCGAGTAGCGATACGGAATGGCCGCGATCGTCAGCGCGGCGCCCAGCGTGCTGGCCAGCACAAAGCCCCAACGTCCTCCGATGTGTCGCGACCAGGCGGAAACGCCGAAATAGATGGCACCCGCGACCAGGAGAAACCAAAACCTCCATTCCGGATGGAACGATTGATAGTGGAGCAGCGCGAGATAGCCCGCGGCATTCAGCAGGAATGAAGCGGTCAAGAGCCACGATTCCTGCTGGTCCTGCGCATCGCGCAGGAAATACGAAACCAGATAAATTGCCCAGTAAACGGAAAGCAGTGTGATACTCGCGGCGAGTTCCGGAAACGGCTTATGCCCGCCGATTCGCTCGTAAACCTGATTGAGCCACAGCCCGTGGACCGCGTACGTTGCGACGATGGCCAGCGGTTCGACGATAAACCACCGGCGCGCCCGCGAAATCACTACTAACGAGGCCGCCAGCAGAGCCGCGGCGAGCAGTGCGCCGATTGGTATTTCACTCACCGCTACGCTTGCGAACGCCAGAAGATATGCAAATCCAGTGGTGACTTCCGAGCGGTAGCGCAGCGAATGCGCGACCATCGCCACCGCTACCGCGAAGAGCAATGCGAATCCCAACCCAGCGTTCGTCACCAGGCGCACCGCTTCAATGTTGTGCAGTGCGTAGGTGGTGAAATATGCAAGCGCCCATCCGCCTCCGATTACCGCTCGCGCGGCGATCCGGTAACGGTCTGTTCGCTCGCCGAAGATTCCGGTGACCAGCATTGTTGCGCCCAGGACGTAACCCAGTGCGATTTTTCCAGCCGGTCCCAGGTAGTGCATCGAGTAATTCAAGAGCAGAGCGACACCGATGACGAACGCCGCAGTTCCGATTTTGTTCAACCAATTCGCACCTAGCCGCTCTTCCAGGTCCGCCAAGTTCCGTGAATCGAGTTTCTTCTCGCCGGCCTGCTTGTGTCCCATCAAGTTGGGTGTGCGCGCCGCGGGCTGAGCTGCGTCGATCGGAAGTGGAGTCGGAGGTGGCGTGTAGGCCGGCGGAGTTGGAGACACTGGCGCGGGTGACACGAACGGCACTGTCGGGGGAGTCTCGGCGCGCAGTCCAACTTTGGCTGGAGTGGGCACAACGGCGGGAGTTCGGATTGCTGTTTCAGGGGCGGATCCTGCGACGGTCTGCGGCTGCTCCGGCGCGACTTTGCTCACCTTTCCTAGCGTCGTTTCGAGATCGTAGACGCGCGCTCTAAGCGCGTGTAATTGGTCGCGGAGAGATGTGTTTTCTTTCTCGAGTGGCTCGACCTTCGCAGCGAGGCGCTGCAAACGGGTGAACAAGAAAATAGCGACAGCGCACGCGACCAAGAACGTCAAGAAGTCCAAGCCGACTCCGGCCACCGATTACTTCCCGGTGAAGTGGCGTCATTCTACCAGACCTTTTTGCGCAGTTCCCAATTTCCACGTGCGGGACTTGGCGTTAGAGCTACTGGAAGGCCTCGCTGCGTCTGGTCCGCGGTGTCGATTGTTTCGATCAGCGCAAATGGCGTCGGCATCGTGTTGTTAGAGCGAGTGAAGTGCTTCAAATAAAACGGAGCCAGCCTTCGAAGATGTCGGACCAGGCGTGGGCGATCATGCTGGCGCGGAGGTTGCGGCGCCAGGCTACCAGCGCGCCGTAGAGGATTCCGAGGACGGCGATTACAATCACCTGTTTCCAGCCTTGGTAGGTGTGGGCCAGGCCGAAGATGGCGCCTTGCAAGATTACGGCGGCGGCTAGGCTGCCGGTGACGGCTTGGAACTGCTTTTGCAAGTAGCCGCGGAAGACGATTTCTTCGCCGATTCCGGCGGAGATCGAGAGCAGAATCCAAAGTGTTACTTCCATGAAGCCGCTGGGCGGTTGGTATGCCGCCGTTGCCGCCGGCACACGTTCGACGGCGCGGTGCACGAGCCATGCGGTTAGTTCCCACACACACCAGAAGGGAATCGCGATGGCGACGTCGACAGCGACGCTGCGCCAGGTGGTCCAGCGTCCGCCGGTCAGATCGCGCAGGTTGCCGCCTCGCCAGTGCACTCCTGCCCACGCCCAGAAGGCCATGCCCCACTCTGAAAGTATCAAGAGAAAGTACTTGAGAAGAACCGCGCCGTGCGCGGCTGTTGGCTGCGCGGTTTCTGGGGCGATAGTGCTGGACGGCAGACTCGCGCGGAAACCGAAGTACACGAAGATGAGCAGGATGGAGAGGGTGTGCCAGGGCGCGGCGATCAGGCGGCGGGGCGGTTGCGTTTGCGCCAGGGTGGCTGGATGGTCGTTCATGCGTTCCCCGAAGAGAAGATACACGAAGATTATAAATACGCAGGGGCGCATGGAAAGATTGCGCGGAATTTTGTGATGACAGAAATTAACGTGGGCAGAAAATATACGCGGGGCTTTGTGGCGGCGGTCTTCAGACCGCCATCGTTCCGCGCAGCAACATCGCTGGCGCACCGAGGTGCGCCGCTACCACTGCGGAGTCAACATCCTCTCTTGCGCGATGAGTTCAAGCGGAATCCTCGGCTTGTCAGCACTTGCGGCAGAGCAGATCCCTCTCCGGCCAAAAAATCGGCGGGGGAGAAAAAGCGCGGGACTCCGTTCGGGATGACACGCGTAACTCGGTCTGCGGTGTGTGATTACTCAGAAGGACTAGCCATTCAGTGGCAAGCCCTGCACGTCCCAATCCAACGAGTACAGGGCGTTGTTGGTGGTGATCATGGCGCGGCGAGAGGGCAGGAGTGCGAGACCCACGATATTGCCGCCGCTGACTACCAGTTCGGGCTCGGCTTGTGGCGTCAGGCGGACGATGCCGCGCTGGCCGCCGAGCGATGCGGCGACGTACAGGTTGCCAAGGCGATCGAAGGCGAGTCCTTGCGGGCGGCCGAGGCCGCGGAAAAAAGTGCTGACTTCGCCGGCGGGATTGATGCGATAGACGCGGTCGAAGCTGGAAGTGGTGGGGCCGGTGACGTAAAGCTCGTCCGCGGCGCTGAACGCCAAGTGATAGGCGGCCATGGAAGGTTCGAGTGTGGCGAATACGAAAATTTCGCGATCGGCACCGATCTTGAAAATTGTACCGCTGCGATCGCCGACGTAAAGATTGCCAGCTCTATCGAACGCGAGGCCGGTGGCGATGCCCATGCCTTCGATCCATTGCATCGCGTGGCCGTCGGTCGTTACGCGATGGATGGCACCGTCGTGGCGGCTGGAAACGTACAGGAAACCTTCGCGATCGATGGCCAGGCCGGTGGGATTCATCATTTCGGTGATGAAGGGCTTGATGGCGTGGCTGGCAGTGACTTTGTAGAGCGAGACGGGAACTTTCTGGCCGCGCTGGCCGCTGAATGTGACGTACACGTTGCCATCGGCATCCACTGCGGGGCTGGCGACCGGATGCAGATTGTCGGCGACTTGCGTGCCGAGTGCGAGAGGGTACGGCGGGCTTTCGACGCCGGCCATTCGCACGCGGACGGTGCCGCCCGCAGCTCCTTCCGGCACGCGCGCGATCAGCAGATTTTCCGCCGCGAGGACCAGGCTCGCTTCGACGGCGCCGAATTGCACCAGCGGACGCGCGTGGTTGCGCGTGCCGAAACCGCTGCCGTGTATGGCGACTTCGCCGCCCGGCAATGCGGCGGCTGGCTTGATGCTCTCGATTCTGGGAGTGGCGGTCATGTTCGCGTTAAAGGGTTGCCGCGCGTTGTGCTTGCTGTAACAGCTTGCACTAAATTTTGGCTCGTGTCATTGCGTCCTTCGTTTGCGTCGGCTGCAAAAGGCAAAAGCGCCGGCCTGAAATACAGGCCACCGCGACAGGTGGCCCAACTTTACTGCTCGGCCAAAAACTTTGCGCTCGCGGTGTTGCGTTACGGCTTGCTACAGGCCCGCTACACGCGCTAGCCACAGGCCGATGGCGGCGTAAATTCCCGCGATCCAGTCGTCCGCCATGATGCCCCAGCCGCCGGGCAATGATTCCGCCTGGCGCGCCGGGAACGGCTTCCAAATATCGAACACGCGAAAAAGTATAAAACCCAGGAGCAAATATTTCCAGTTGAGGGCTGAACGCATGGTGATGAGACCGAACGGCCCCATCGTCCAAAGAGGTGGAGGGGCCCTCCACCAGATCGGTGTTCCGCAGCCGACAAGCAACGCGAGGTGCTGCCCCGATACTTCATCAATAACCACATACTGGGGATCTTTTTCACGGAAGCGCTTGGCGACACGATCGGAGGCCCAGACACCAACGCCAGCAATAATCAGGATGACGACGATTTGCGCCCAGAGGAACGGGTCACCGTACCAAGCGGGTATCTTCAAGAAGACGCCGGCATCGCTGTGCTTCGCGGCTTTGAATATTGCCTCCGAGCCGAAAAGCATCCACGCCGGCAGTACCGCCAACAAAAGTCCCACGAGCGAGCCCCACGTGCCGGGGGCTTTCGGAAAGTAGCCGAGGCCGCCTGCCGTGGCCACGAAGAGCGCAAGATGGGGATTGGTGGGCGGCGGGACTGGATGCGGCGTGTGACGGGAATTCGCGGCGGTATCGCCGGACGCGACGGGGTCAGGTTTTGCGCTCATCAGTTTTTGTGTTCGTCGGGGGATTCGCGGGTGATGTCTTCGTAAAGCGTATCGTCGTTGGCCGGTTCGCTGATGACGTATTTTTCGCTGGACCAGTTGCCGAGGTCGAAGAGTTTGCAGCGTTCGCTGCAGAACGGGAACTCCGGGTTGGCTTCGGAATCCGTCGGCTTCTTGCAGATAGGGCAGCGGAATTTCATGCGGTTAAGAATACCGCAAAGTGCGGCGCAACGTGCATGAGTCGTCGTGAAAAAGCGCGTACCGCCGGCGCTGCGCCCAAGAAGCGAAAGGCGCCCAGCTAAAGCTGGCCGCTCCAAATGCAAAATCGGATTCGGGTTTGTAGCGCCGGCGTCTCGCCGATTTACGCCAGGATTGGGAACGGAGACGCGGCTGTTGCAGGGGCGAGCGCCTGACGGCGGCTTGCTTCTGGCGTCGGGGGTTCAAATTCGACGGCGCGACCGATCAGGTCGTAGTGCTTGGCTTCTGCGATTTCGATGGTGGCCAGCGTGCCGGGAAGCGGGAGGTCGGCCGCATCGTTCACTCCGGCGAACTCGGTTAGGTAGACTTTGCCGTCGATTTCGGGGGCCATGCCTTCCAGGCGCGCTTCCCAGATCAGGTCGGTGTCTTTCGAGGGGCCTTCGAGCATAACCTGGAGGCGCTGGCCGATCTTGTTTTTCAGTTTGCGCGCGGAGATCTTTTTCTGCAGGGACATGAGCGTGTCGCGGCGGCGCGCGATGGTTACGGCGTCCACTTTATTTTCCAGCGCGAAGCTTTTCGAGGTGTCTTCGTCGGAATAGGAGAAGACGCCCATCCAATCGAATTCGGCGGCGCGCACAAAATCGCACAGTTCGCGGAAATCGCTTTCGGTTTCGCCGGGGAAGCCAACAATGAAGGATGTGCGAATCGCAACGCCGGGGATCGCGCGGCGGGCTTTTTCGAGCATTTTCAGGAACGCGTCGCCATTCGAACCGCGCTTCATGCGCGCGAGCACGCTGCGACTGGCGTGCTGCAGCGGAACGTCCAGATATTTTGCCAGGCGCGGATGCGCGGCGATGGTATCGAGCAGCCGCGGCGTGATGCGATTGGGGTAGCAATAGAGGAAGCGCACCCAATGCAGGTCTTCGATTTGGGCTAGGCGCTCGAGCAGAGTGGCCAGGCCGTCGCGCAGGCCGAGGTCTTCGCCGTAGAACGTGGTGTCCTGGCCGATGAGCGAAATTTCGCGCACGCCGGCGGCCGCCAGATTTTCCGCTTCGCGAATGACGGATTCGAAGCGGCGGCTGCGGAATTTTCCGCGCAGCTGCGGGATCACGCAGAAAGTGCAGGGATGGTCGCAGCCTTCATTGATTTTGATGTAGGCAGTGTGGCGAGGCGTGGCGAGAATGCGCGGCGTCGCGTCGTGATACAGATACGTCGGCAGCTCGGCGCCAGCGAGATTTTCAGAGTCGTCCGGGCGCAACTGGCCTTCGCAGGCTTGCAGGATTTTTTCGATCTCGCCGGTGCCGATCACGGCATCCACTTCCGGAATTTGTTCGCGGATGTCGTTGCGGAAGCGCTCGACCATGCAGCCGGCGACGATCAATTTTTGCGCGCGGCCGAATTTCTTGTATTCGGCCATTTCCAGGATAGAATCCACCGATTCTTTTTGCGCCGGCTCGATGAAGCTGCAGGTGTTGACGACCAGCACGTCGGCTTCACCCGCGCGCGGCGTCAGCTCGTAACCTGCGCGCGCGAGAATACCCATCATCACCTCGCTGTCCACGAGGTTCTTCGGGCATCCCAGGCTGACGAATCCGACTTTCGGCATGCAGAGCGGTCCTTGGGCTGTTGCGGAACACACAATTCTACCATAGAGACAACATAGCGCGTTGAACGCACATGGGAACGCTAGGTTGGAACGAATATTTGCGGGCTAGTTTTCCAGCGCTTGCTGCACTTCATGCGGGCTGCGCGCGATGACCGTCCGGTAAGCGCGAGCCGGCTGGTCGGGCACTGCGCGGCCCTGTTCCCAATCGCGCAAGGTGCCGAGCGGAATGCGGTAGCGGGCGGCGAATTCTTCCTGAGTCATACCCAGAGCGCGCCGCATAATTTTCGCCTGCGGCGTCCGTTTCATGCGCTTCCGATCGGCGCAAGTAAGCGGGCGCGCGTCGGGGTCGGCGAGCGCGGCGCGTTCGATGGCGGCTGGCGTCATGGAACGAAACCCCTTAGGGGTTTTCTTAGAGGTAGATTTCCTGCTCCTGTGAAGTGGCCGTCCCGGCCGATCTAATTCTGATGGCGTCTTTCCGTTCGGCATAGGCCACGACATGAATTTGGCGGTCAACCGTGCCGATGATCACGAATCGCTGTTCGTTGTAGTCTTCCCGGTCGTCAAGAAATTCCAGGGCAAACGGGTCTTTGAACACGTTCCGAGACAGCTCAAAGCTGACTCCGCGTTTGGCGAAGTTTTCCTTAGCTTTGGACCAATTCCATTCGAATCTCAGATCCATCTACTACGGGTTACCAGTAGTTCAGTCAAGCGTCAAGGCGCGCTGATTGGCACGCGAAGTTTGAGCATGCGCAAGATCCAATACGCGGAGACGGCCGCCGTGATGTGCTTCAGCGTGTGGCCGCTGACGATGCCGTCCAGCCCGAAAATCGGACGGTCCCCGGCTTCGAAAACTTTCGCGAGCGCGTAGAGGAGCAGGCAGACGATCAGCTCCGCTCCGCGGGTGTAACGCGGCGGAAAAAGCGCGACGAGCAAAAGCAGGACCAGAAGCGAACCAAACTGCGCGAGAACGTAGGGCCGCAGATCGCCGTTACCCCGTGCCATGGTCACATTCCAATACAACACGCTGGCGATCCCGAAAATCAGCAGCGGAACTAGCAAACGCGTGCCGGTCTTTACGCTGATGCGCTCGTTCAATGTGGCGGCAAGCAGGGACATAAATCCAACAGTCATGGGGAGGCGGTCCCACACGAGCCGAGCATCGTCTGGTTGCAAATGATAGTAAGCGGAGCCGAAGGCCGTGAGGGCGACACCGGCGAAGAAGATAAGGTAGGGCCAGCGTTCCCGTGGATCGAGAAATCGCTGGGAAGAATGAGCAGCCGTGGGATTACCTAGGAGGAAACGCACGCCCAGAAAGCCCACGATTAGAAAAAACGCGTTCGATAAAACATCCAACGCATTGTGAACTCCGCCGAACGTACGAGTGTCGACGAAGTGATGATAGTTTTCGCTCTGCGGTATCGGTGGAAACAGAAAAATAGCGACGGTGACGGCTGCGACCGTGAGCCATAACACCAGCACGCGCCAGTTCATCTGGCAGAAAGTTTACCAGCGCGGGTGAATTCGCGGATGGAGCTCAGCAGCGCGGACATTTGTTGGGCGGGAGCGGGGCGATCGCCGAAGCGGGCGGATTGATAGAGCGCGGTGAGCTGCGCGACGGGCGCGGCGATTTCGGTGGCGGGGATGGCGGCGGCGAATTCCAGCGCGGTCTGCGACGGCGATTTTTTCCAGCCGCGCCGTTCGAGCAGGCGCAACATTTCGCGGTACTCGAGCGTGGCGAGGGAAGCGGTCACGTTGCCGGTGGTGCGCGCGCGCAGGCTCCAGCGTGCCATGAGGTAACCGAACATGCTGCGGCCGCGGAGGTAAATCAGCAGCGCCACGAGAAAAACGAGAACGCCGGGCAGGAAATATGGCGAGGCTTCTGTCTTCTTGTCGAGCTCGACGATCAGCTGCAGAACCTGGCGCTGTTTTTCCTGGTAATAGTTGCGCGCGCCCTCGCCCCAATCGCGCGAAGTTTTCTGGACGCTTTGCGCCAGAGTGATCTGGTGTCCGAAGTCGTAGTTGATAATCCATTCGCCCCAGGCGTATTGGAACCAATCCCAGTACATGCTCATGCGCTCGAGCAGGCCGCCGTGCTGTTCGTTTCCTGGCGGAGTGGGATCGAAGGTGATCCAGCCGTAGCCGGGGAAAAAGACTTCCACCCACACGTGCGCGTCGCTGGCGCGGACGATCCAGTCGCCGCCGACGTCGTTGTACTCGCCGGGCAGAAAGCCGCCAACGTAGCGCGCGGGAATGTCCAGGTCGCGCAGCATCACGGTCATGGCGGCGGCAAAATATTCGCAATGTCCGGCGCGGCGCGTGAAAAGGAAATACGCCAAAGGGTCGGCGGAACGCGGGCCGGTGAGGTCCAGGGTGTAGCGGTAATGAGTTTTCAGATACAGCTCGATTTTCGCGGCCTTGTCATACTCGTTGACCGAGCCCGCGGTGATTTGCTCGGCGAGCTGCTTGATGCGCGGATCGAGGCGCGGAACTTGAAGATAGGGGCCGGTGATGGAATCGGGAAAATCCGCGGAAGCCAGGCGCAACTGTGGCGCGGGGACGATGGGAAGATTGGAAGTGGCTTCGTAGCGGATTTTCGAATTGTTGTGGAAAGGATTGGAGAGCGAGCCGGTCTGATCAAGAATCAGGTATCCGTTATGCCTTTCGCTGCCGGTGCGTTCGGCGTCGTTGGAAAAACGGCCCTGGAGTGTTGCGATGCGCGGCGCGACGAAGATGGCGTCGGTGGCGATCGGTTCCATCAGCACGGTGTAATGCAGCGGGATGGAATAGCCGGCGGGAAGCAGAGGAGAGTCCAGGCGATATGCGCCGGCGGAGTCAGGCGAAACGACAATCTGCTCGCGCGGCGGCGTGAACCAGCGGCGGCCATCAAAATTGGTGAGGACGATGCCACGCCAATGAACGCCTTCGGCAAGGGCGGGATCGCCGTCAATATGAATGCGCATGACGACCGCGCTGCTCTTCTGGATTTCGCCGATTTCGCCGAGCGTGACGTCGTCGCTGAAGCCGGTCATTAATTTTGGCTGCAGGTTTAGAGCGCTGAGGTAGCCGGTGGTAACGCGCGGAAGCATGAAAAAGACTACGGCGCCGATGAGCAGCGTGCCGATGGCGACCAGCGCGGAGGTCAAGCCGAGCGCGCGATTCAAACGGTGCGCGAGAGGCGAGCCGGATTCGAGCGCGGGTGAAACGGCGTCGTTCGCGCCGCGGCGAATTTCCAATGCGACGAATGTGGAAACGGCGAGGACCAGAAAAATTGCCAGCGCGATCAGGAAACCGGTTTCGACGGTGAGAATCGCCGAAGCCAGCATGCAGGTGACCGCCAGCATGGCCAAAAAAGCGTAATCGCGATTGCTGCGCGAGGAGAGCAGGCGCACCAGCGTCGCGAAAAGCATCAAGTGGATGGCGGCTAGCAGCGCGGAATAAAGCGCGGGGTTCGGCGCGCCTTGCGAAAGCGTGCGCGAGAGGACCCAAAGGTCAATCGGGAAGAACAGGAAATAGGCGAGGACCAGGCCGGTGGCCGTGCGCACGGAAAGTTCCGGGCCGCGTCCGCGCCAGAGGCGGCCGGCTTTGTAGACTAGCACCGCGACGGGAATGACCGTCGAGAAGAGGTCGAGCTTCCCGGTGCTGACGACGGCGAAAATGCCCGTCGCAACGAGCAGGAACAGCGACACTTCGAAATATCGTTGCACCGCCGGAAGCGGCGGAGCGCTGAGGCGCGCGGTGGAGGCCATGGGACGTCTATATGATAGCAGCGGGAGAGGTGGGGCGGGTTGCTCAGTGTCTATCGCGTAATGGGGTGTGTCGCGTTCGTGTCGTTGTGAGGCTTCGGAAGTCAAAATCGCCACAGTTGAACACGGATAATCACAGAAAATCGCAGGTAAACACAGATGCAGGCAACGAATTGAAGGGCACGCACATTCTTGGGGTCGGTGCGATGGGAGTGCGCATGCGAGCGGGCGACGCTAGAACGTCTGAGCCGGCGGGACGCCGGCGCTACCGCTTCGTTGCTGTATTTGCGGCTGCTGTGGCGATCTTGCGCGTGGCGCTGGAGATGGGGAGCTTGCCTATATTTTTCAGGGGTAGGATTCGCGTGCGGGGGATTTTTGGTAGTTTGCGGACGCTCACGAGAAATGGGAGCAGGGTGATGTTGCGGAAGGTCACGCCGTGGCGGGCAGCCGGTAATGCTTCCAGTGAAATTTTGCTGATGGCGAGCGTATTGTGGAGATGCGCTTCTAATTCCGCTTTCGGATGATGCGTAACTTCTACGGCGGGGAATTGCCACAAGCGGGAGAAGAGCACGGTGTCGTGTGCGCCGGGGTCTTGTAGGAGCAGCGTGCGGCCGCGCGGATCGCGGAGGATTGCGGCGGCGATTTTCATCTGGACTGGGGCGCGTTTACGGCGAGGGGCCGGGATTTCGTCGGTGAGGTCTTCTGAATAGGCGCGGCAGTGGAGCGCTACGGGACATTCTGTGCAACGCGGCGATTGTGGCGTGCAGGCGACTTCGCCCAATTCCATCAGAGATTGATTCCAATCTCCTGGGGCTTGCGTTGCGAGGAAATTTTGCGCAGCGGCGGCAAGAGAGCGCCAATTTTTCGGAGCGCGCAGGTCGCCGCGAATCGCGGTTATGCGCGCCAGGACTCGCGCGACGTTGCCATCGAGTACGGCAAGCGGAACGTCATAGGCGATGCTCAGGACGGCTGCGGCGGTGTAAGCGCCGATGCCGGGGAGCTCGAGCGCGGCGTCAAGTTCTCTCGGGAATTGCCCGTTGTGCTGAGCGACGATAATTTTTGCGGCGTGATGCAGATTGCGGGCGCGACTGTAGTAACCCAGGCCGGACCATAGTTTCAGCACTTCGGGTTCGGTCGCGCGCGCGATCGATTGCACGGTGGGAAAACGCGCGAGGAATCGCAGGAAGTAGGGCATCACTGCGGCGATGCGGGTTGGTTGCAGCAT
>Ga0210394_10001337_pt1 | contig 40302 bp, 35 predicted proteins | sample IncBWC12MmetaG_FD_160121 | JGI IMG/M metagenome (GOLD analysis project Ga0210394, IMG submission 160121) | Forest soil microbial communities from Barre Woods Harvard Forest LTER site, Petersham, Massachusetts, United States - Inc-BW-C-12-M | ecosystem: Environmental > Terrestrial > Soil >... | reverse complement strand
CGCCACTCCCAAGCGCACTTGGACGGCATAGCAAAGCGACTGAACCAAAGGCCTAGAGAAACCTTGGGCTTCATGACTCCAGCGGATAAGCTGCGTGAAAGTGTTGCATCGACCTGCTGAGCTCGCCACCGAAGTTTCTCGACTGTCACGGTTTGCTTGGTTCCAGCGCTAGCCGATAACATTTCGCGAATTGGAAACGGCGGTTCTCGAGCGCGATATTCCTGAGCGCGGACGCAAGAGTGACCTTGGAGCAGTCGTCGAACCGAGGAGCGCCATGAAGCTATGCGCTGAAGCCTGACGCGTTCACCAAGTGTGGAATATCAACTAGCCAGTACTCGGCAATTCAATGCCTTATCTCGGCCAATCTTGGGGAAATATTCCACAATTCGAGATAGGAAAACCTATCTAAATCAACTCTTTATGCTGATTTTAGCTCCGGACTGAAAATCCGCGTGTCGGTGGTTCAATTCCACCCCTGGCCATATCAATCAAATACTTGCGCGCGGTCGAATGGTCGAGGTGTGGTAAATAACGTCAGATGCAGTAAATACTCGCGTCGCCACATCCAACGCAATCAAGCGGTTGAACCGGATTGAGCTGCGGTCAAATGCTCCGCGCGTCGGTTGTTCAAATTTCATCCTCCTGAACTCGAGGACATTGGGCCGATTGTGGGTGGTGAGTAAATAGGACTTGGCCTGCGCGCATTCGAAAAAGTGCGGGACACCGATCAATGATCAATGTGCAACTGCGTAGGTATTTTTTTCTGAAGGTCGCCGGCCACCGGAATTTCCGGTGTTGACTTAAGTAGATTCTCTTTGAGGTGCGGAAAGGCCAGCGGGCGCAGTGGATGCGCCCGCCGACGGGTGCGACTATTTCAGTTCGGCGACCTGTGCGGTGTCCGAACCGAGCACGGTGCGGATCTTGGCGCGGTCCGCCGCGCTCTTATTGGCGGCGTCCACCGAACCTTCGACCTTGGCGCTGACTTGGTCGAGCTTGCTGCCCAAGTGATCGAGGGCAGCCCAGTTCTTGAACTCGGTGATAAGGATGATGTCAGCATCCTGCGGGTTGTGCGACTGAGCGACCAGTACCTCATAACGCGTAATCAAGCCGGCGGCCTTCGCCGCCTCTTGCTGTTTCTTGTAGGTCGTCGCGAGCCAATGCATGTAATCATCGAAATGGCCGTCGACGGTGCGGATGAACGTGACATTCTGTACTGGTCCATCGTTCCAGTCGCGGCCGTCGGCGTATGCCACCGTGGCCAGCAACCCCAACGACAGGACGGCTCCCATTGCGCAAAGAATTCGGCTGATACGGATCATGAAGATATCTCCCAAGGTCAGGCGTGAGTTTGTTTGTTGTACCGCGGAGAGGGAATTGCTCTCGGGGGTTCCGGACGCTACGCTGGCAAGCCCAAGACTGCAAGCGCCCAGCTGGGCGTCCCAGCTGGGCGTCCAATTTTGCGTTCCGAACTTCCGCTCTTGGGCCGGGAACCGCCCGATTGGGCTCAAAAGCGGCCGGTAAATCGCGTTGCATCACCCAGTTTACGGAGCCGAACTTCTGCTCCTAGCCGGATGCAGCCAGCGCGATAGAACCGCGGTCGCGACTGATATTCCCTGGGCATGATTTGGAAGCTCGGTCAGCTGCACCTCAACCAAGCCGCAACTTATCTTTGGTCCGTTGCTTTCCTTTCGGCGGCGAAAATCGCTTCCATGCGCAGGTCTCCCCCGAATATAGTCTCTTCGGCACCTTCAACATTCTGGTCCCACTCCCGCCCCGAGCGCGCGAGCTGATGGGTTTTCTGGGATTGGTGCCCTCGGAGCACACCAGTGGCTCCAAGCGCCGCCAGGGAGCGATCACCAAGACGGGCAACAGCCACGCCCGGCGCGTGCTGGTGGAGGCGGCCTGGAATTACCGCTTCCCGGCGCGGGTGAGCCGAGGCTTGCAAGTGCGTCAGGAAGATCAACCCAAGGCAGTGCGCGAGATCGCTTGGCGAGCGCAACTGCGTCTGGCGCAGCGCTACCGGCATCTCTCGGCACGCAAGCTCGCTCTCAACAAAGTCTGCGTGGCAATCGCGCGTGAGCTCTCGGCGTTCGTCTGGGACATCGCACACCAAGTCAAACCGATCGCATGAATACTCAGCCACATTGAGATCCCTTGCACGAAGGAGGTCACAACGCATCTTCATCACCATCGAACCGACAACGCACCGGTCACGCGATGTGCGAGCACCGATGAGGGGGATCCTCGACCCACCTACGTGGGCATCTGCGTGATGATCCCCGACATTAGAGCGAGGCAGCCCCGCGACGGACAAATGAAATGTGGTAACCAACCCGCGGATACCAGTCTGATCATCGTCGCCAACGAATGCTCGCCCTCTTGACAGCCCGCAGGCCATATCAGGTGGGAAACTTCAACTCCCGCTCGATCGCCTGGAAGCGCGGCTCTTGGCGCAAGGGGTCCAGGAGCGGATCGGTCTTCAGATACTCCAGACCCGGGTCCCGCAGCCGTAGCGCCGTCTCGAGCCATTCGAGCGCCTGCGCCCGAATGCCCCACTGCGCAAAGATCGTGGCGTATTGGTACGCGAAGTCATCACCCAGTGCTGCCTTCATTTTCGCGAACTCGGCTTCCGCATCGGCGTGCCGGCCGAGCTTGTCATAGACCACCGCGAGGCACTGTTGAATTCCCCACTCGTCCGCCTGGGTCTCGCATGAGACGCGCGCGCTCTGCAGATCCCCGAGGCCGTAATAGGCGAGCCCGCGCTCCCCGTAGGTTGACTTGAAATCGGGCTCGAGACTGATGACTTCCGCAAAAGCCGCAACCGCCTCCTCATATCGGCGAGCGAAATACAGCGCCCTGCCGAGCTCCGAATGGCTTTGGCGAGCGAGCGGATCGAGCGCGACAGCGCGACGGGCGGCCGCAACACCTGCATCGAAGTGCCCCATCTGAGCTGCGAAGTAGCCGCTTAATCGCAAAACCTGGGCATTTCCCGGCGCGAGCGCGAGGGCGCGCTCGTAGGCCGCACTCGCCTGCCTGAAGTTGAAGGTGCTTTCCGAAACGACTGCCAGTGCGAGGTGGGCCTGGGCCAGATCCGGCGCGAGCGCAAGCGCGTGGCGCGCATCCGCTTGCGCCTTGTCAAAGCCTTCACGCGCTTCCGCTGTAGTCGCGGCATCCCCGACGGCGACGGAAAGGGCGATTGATCGGCCGGCGAACGCGAGCGCATAGTGCGGATCGAGGCGAATCGCTTCCGTGTACGCGGCAAGCGCGGTTGGGATTTCCTTGGCTTCGTGCCTCAAGCTAAACGCTTTTACCCCGCGCAGATACGCATCGAAGGCGGCGGCATTGCGCGTGCCGCCGAGCTCGACTTTGGCAGCAACATCCCCGAGTAGCGTGACTTTCAGGGCGCTCGCCACCGCGGTGGCAATTTCGGTCTGCAGTTTCAGCACATCGCCGAGATCGCGGTCGTAGATGTGCGACCAGAGGTGAAAGCCCGTAACCGCATTGATCAGCTGCGTCGTGATGCGCACGGTGTTTGCGGAGCGGCGCACGCTGCCTTCGAGCACGGCGCCGACGTTCAGCTTGCGAGCGATAATGCCGATGTCCGCGTTCGTCCCCTTGAATGAGAAAGCCGAGGTGCGGGCGGCGACCTGCAACTCGTTGATCTCGGCCAGCGAGTTGAGCAGTTCCTCCGTGAGCCCGTCGGAGAAGTATTCCTGCTCTTTGTCTCCGCTTAGGTTCACGAACGGCAGCACCGCGATCGAGTGCGGCGGCGGGCTGAAGGCGGTGGACGCGGCCAGGTGCTTTGAGATCCAGAACTTGTCAGCAACAAAGTACGCGAGCACCGCGAAGACGGCAGCGAGCGCGAGCAGTACCGGCTTTAACCTTGGGGATGCGCGCACCGGCTCCCTGAGTCCCGGTGCGGCACCCGTCACTGCGCTCAACGGCGACAGCTCCGGGGACAGCAGGCGCTTGATCCGTTCGACGAAAGCCGGGGGCGTCTCGCCTCCCGGCAGGCGCGTCCACTGCACCATCCGGAACGCATCCGGGACAAACGCCTCCTGATCGCGTGTCCCGTCAACGACGACCGGCACCAGGAAGGGCTTCTGCTCGGCCATGTCGTGGGTACGGTCGATCGCGAGCTTCCACTCGCGCCGAAAATAGCCCTCGAGCCGCTCCTGGGTGTGCTGGGAGACAAGCGGAATGAAGAGCGCGCAGTCGTGGATCTCGCGCCGAATCTTCTGATCCCACGCGTCCCCGCCCCGCAGCTCGCTCTGATCGAGAAACACCTCGATCCCGGCCGCACGCAGGGCCTCGCAAATGCGCTGAGCTGCCTCCGAGTCCTGCGAGGCGTAGCTCAGGAATACCGCGTGCGAAATCCCGCTCAAAGTGCGCAGCCACCTTCGACCATGTCGAGCATCGCCCTATGCGCCCCGAATGGTCGCGGATGCCCAGGGGGTTGGCAACCAGACTGGGTTTCCGGGCTCGAACTGTCTGCTTCCGGGCGGCATCTTTGTGGAACTGGAGGACCGCTTGTGGCCAGCCGGTAGCCGGCGTTGCACGAAGGCCACTTCTCGGCACTCTCACGCGCAAGGTGTTTGGGGCTCTCAGCCGACGTTTCGCAGCTCCTCGCGAAGCACTCGACGGAGGGTAGTCTCCAATGGTTCGTTTTTCCTCTTGATATGTTCGCGCAGCGCTGTGTTAATTAGGCTCTGATAATTGCCGCCACCCGCTGCGTTGACTTGGCTTTTGAACCACGCCAACAGATCATCATCAAGTCGGATAGTAATTCTGGTCTTGCCGTTGATTGGGGCAATGACCGGACCGCGTTTGGCTTTGGAGAAATCGTATTCTTTACGCATTAGGGTTTCTCATATCGTTTACGCTCGCCAGGGCTGGCTTTGCGAGATGAAATGATGCGGCGGTTTTCTGCAACATAGGCGTATATCGTAACGAGAACTGTGCCTTGAGGGTCCGCGGCCGGCCGATCAACGCACGTGCAGAGTCGCGCAGAATCCGTCAGGGCTGGGTTGCACGCCGGCAATATTCAGGTCGAATCTGGCAAGGACCGGCTGTTGGATACCCGCAAGAGCGTCGTTAGGGGCTGGCTCGGACTGAGACATGCGCTGCGCGCCGACGGTAGGGATGGACTGTCGCGCGAAGTGGAGCGCTGTCTCAAAGGCATCCAACAGCCATGGACGGAGCGCGAGTCGATTGCCCAGGGTCAACTCCAGCATGCCCGAATGACCTATGCCAGGGACCGGGAGCCGCTGGCCCGATGAGCGCAGCCTGAAATGCGGATTTCCTATCTACAACGACCTGCATAGAGCTATTCAAGTTACTTTACATGACTGTAGAACGTGTATAGTAAACGCCACTTTCCTATACATATCCGGCGGCACTGGTAAAGCGGTAAATGACAACCTTGCCCCCCTTCACAGTCTTAAGCCGACACGCTTTGAGACTCCCACCATTCTAAAGAAGCTCGCGGCGGCAAGTCGCAGCTTGGCTGAGTTGAAGGGCGTGGCATCGACCATTCCCAACCAGGCCATTCTCATCAACACCCTTGGCTTGCAGGAGGCGAAGGACAGTTCCGCGATCGAGAACATCATCACGACCCACGATGAGCTCTATCGCGAGGACGATCCTACGCCCGGCCAGGTTGGCGCAACAGCGAAGGAAGTACTGCGCTACCGTCAGGCGTTAAAGCTGGGGTACGAGAAGGTGCGCACCACTGGGCTAATAACGCTGAATACCGTCATCGACATTCAACGAGAGCTTGAAGCCAACAAGGCAGGGCTCCGCAAACTTCCGGGTACAGTACTCAAAGATGCCGCCGGCCGGACGGTGTACACGCCTCCACAGGATGCCAACGACGTGAAACGCCTGATGGGCGAACTGGAGAAATGCCGCTCTTTAGAATTTTAACCGAAGCTGAGCAGCCATGATGCGCAGCGGCCGCTGCAAGGATTCCACTTCAGCACCCCGGACCGTGGCTCGGCAAATCAGTGTCTTTTCAAAACCGTGATGAACTTTGCCATAGCCGAATGAACAAAAAAGCTCTCAGCGAACGCGACGTCTGCACCAAGTTCATCACGCCCAGTGTAGTGGCAGCGGGATGGGACCTTGATACCCAGATTCGAGAGGCAGTTGGTGTCACCGATGGTCGCATCTATGAACGGGAAAATGCACGCTCGCGGCGCAAAGAAGCGCGTGGACCACATCCTCTATTACAAGCCCAACATCCCCCTTGCGATTATTGAGGCCAAGGACAACAACCACACCGTTGGCGCGGGGATGCAGCAGGCTCTCGGCTACGCCAAACCGCTTGACGTTCCCTTCGTTTTTAGCAGCAATGGCGACGGCTTCCTCTTCCACGACAAGACGGTCAAATCGGGGCCCATCGAAACAGAACTGTCCCTCAACGCTTTGCCATCACCCGAGCACCTGTGGCAGAAATACAAAGCCTTCAAAGGCATCACCGACGAGGTCGATTAACCTCGTCCTTTCCGCGCTTCACGCTAATTGCGTGAAGAGTTCCGAGAGGCGCGCGGCCGTCCCTATGTGGGCCAAGCAGTATCGACCGGAATATCCCACTGGTTCGTGTCAGCGACGTCCTTTCCTCCGATCGGCACGAGCGGAAGTCGGGCGGATATCGGCTTGGCCCGAAATCCTTGATGTAAGAACATCGACGTCGTGCAGCGAAAATGATGCAGGGGTCGGAAGTCGTGAAAATCGACCTGTATGAGGTCGGAATCGCGCAACAAGCGCGCCGTGTTGGGATACCAATCCGAGTTGTCCAGGATGATGAAGCCACCTGGACGCAATATTTCGATTGCGCTCTTTGAAGTGTGAAAGCGATTCGCTGCAGGGTCGATGACGATGGCATCGAACTTGCGCCCAAGCTTGATCATATCGTTCGCCAGCGTGTCAGAAGTTGAGAGTCGCGCTTCGAGGTTTGGCGGGTGATGCGACTGCAGCAACTTCACCCAGTTGGCACTTGTCTCGAGCGTCAGTACCGATCTGGTCCGGCTGGCCCAAAACTGCGTCGAACTGCCGCCGCCAAGCTCCAACAGATCGAATGAAGAGAGGTCGAGCCCGAGAAGATACTCGATGAGACTGTAGGACATCATTGGAATCGGCCGCCCATCGCCAAGCACGCAGACACGTTGGTCGGAGGAGGCTTTGTATCCCAGCCCGGCCGACAGAATGTTCATGAGGGAGCTGAGAAATATGACGCTATCCGGCGCCTCGATGACCTGGAAATTACGCTCGAGTTGTTCGACACTCCTTTGCTCCGTCGGACCGGTTTTTGCCCAGAACACTGACGTCTCCTTACCGCTTCATTGCAGGTAGTTCACTGGCTGGATGGACTTTATTGCATATAGCCTCAGCGTTGACGGCTAAGGGCAGGAGGCAGGTGCTCTCTTGCGTCCCTTCATTGAGTACACTGAGCTATTGTCATCTTCTGATCAGAGTCCGGGTATCGCTTGGGCGCTCTCCGTCTCAAAAAAGCCTCCCCATTAAGGACATGGCGTAGTCAATCACCTACCCACGGCGACGCGCGAGGCGACGAAGCCGTGTGCGACGCTGCTGGCGTCGAGGTAGTAGCCGACGATGCTGTCGCTATCGTTAATCGTTTGCGCTGAGACGAACGACGCCCCGAAGCGCGCGGGCAAATCGAAAGGTCGATAGACACTGCCGGTTTTCAGGAAGTTGTGTTGCACGCCGGTGGTGTCAGCAAAAGCGCCGAGAATCTGCTGCCAATTGTTGATCGAGATGAAGAACGTCCCCTCGGGTACCGAACCCGGCGCAGTTGTCAGTGCGAACCTGCCGTTGGATTGCTGCAGATAGCCGAAGCCATTGGTCAATGGCGTTGTGACGTACTCGCCCACGATCTCCCCCAGGTCGTTGATGCTCAACGGAGTGGTAGTGGCCGACGGTCCGCCGGGGAGATCCACGTTGAGGTAGCGACCGCCACGCAGGAGGAACGCATGCGCGTTATTCTGCGCATCGGTGTAAACACCGATAACCAACTCCAAGTCATTCACTCCAAAAGCTTGCGTGCTGCTCGCGCCGGGAAAACTGATCGGCATGAGGGTGCCGTCGGCATGGCGAACATAGCCATGCTGAACGCCGCCGATGTCGGTGAAGGCGCCTGCGATGTCACCGCGGTTGTTGATGGAGAACGCCAAGCTCCCTAGATTCTCGCGGGCCGGGCCGGAGAGCTTGAGCATTTGCAGCTGCCTGCCATCGTCAAAGATGGCGTGGTTTACGCCGGCAGAGTCGATCTCGGCACCGACAAAGTGGCCGACGTTGTTGAGAGCGAAGATGTAGGTATTGGTGGCACCCGGAAAATCCACGGCACGGACCTGGTAGTCGTTGTCGGCTTGGGCCACCGAGCGCAGCGCAATAAGTAATGCGGCAGTGATTATTTTCATGGGCGAGCTCTCTTGCGGCGCTTGGCCAAACAGGCAGGCGCAGGGTAGCAACCGCGCCTCGGCCGCAGGTCTTTGTAGGGACGGATGCCTGTCCGCAGGGACGAAACCCCGCGCCGCTGCGACGAAACCCACGAGCTGGCGTTGCGGGCGCCGGGTACCTCTGCCAAGCTGCTGCGGTCTGCGGCCTAACTTCTGATGAAAGCGTTCTGCAAAAGATTTGTCCTGGTCTTTGCTCTGTGGACAGTCGCGGCCGTGTGCGGCGGTCTGGCGGATTACCTGTTCGCTTATTTGCAGGGAGAGCCCCTGCATTTCTGGGCGGTCTTCCGCCGACCACTGACGGAGCAGTGGATCTGGGCTGCGCTCACCCCGCTGGTATTCTTTGTGGCGCACCATTTTCCGCTGACCCGCCCCCATCTGGCGCGGGCCATCGGCGTGCATGTCGCGGCGTTCCTGATGCTGTCGCTATTGCATTGCGCACTCGCGGGCGCGGTCGGCGAGCCGCTATTGGCGGTTCCCGCCAACTATCACGGCTCGTCACTGCAGCTGCGCTTTTTGGAGGAGTTCTATTCGGATATCTGGATGTACTGGCCGCTGGTGTGCATCCAGGCGCTGATCGATTCGCACGCCCGCGCCCGCGAACGTGCAAAGCGCGCTGCGGAGTTGGAAGCCCTGCTGGCCAGATCGCAGCTGGCCCTGTTGCGGGCGCAGATTCAGCCGCACTTCCTGTTCAATACCCTGCACGCGGTGTCGGCCCTGGTGCGCATCGATAGCCGGGCCGCGGAGGACATGATCGCAGATCTGGCGGAAATTCTGCGTGCCTCCTTCGCGGACACGTCTATGCAGGAGACGACGCTGCAGCGCGAGCTCGATCTGGTGGCCTGCTATCTGCGCATCCAGCAACGCCGTTTCGGCGATCGCCTTGCGGTGCACTACCGGATCGCACCTGAGGTGCAGCAGGCCGCGATCCCGTCGCTCCTCCTGCAGTCGCTAGTGGAGAACGCCGTGATCCACGGCATCGCGCCGCTTGTCCGGGGTTGCGCGATCGAAATCCGCGCCGAGCGCCGCGGCACGCGGCTCGAGCTAGAGGTCCTTGATGACGGCGCCGGCATGCAGCCCGGACACTCCGCCGGCCTCGGGCTTGCTAACGCGCGGCGCCGACTGCGCGAGCTGTACGGCGAGGAGCAAGCCGTGAACGTGAGCGCTGCTCCCGGCGGCGGAGTCAAGGCGCTGGTGTCAATCCCTTTTCACGACGCTTCGGGCGTCACGTCGGCGGAGGTCTTCTCTCGTGACAATACGAGCCCTGATCGTGGACGACGAAGCGCTCGCCCGGCGCAGTCTGTCGTCTCTGCTGGAAGCTGAGTCCGACTTCGAGGTCGTGGGCGAGTGCGCTGACGGCCGGTCGGCGCTGGCGGCTATCGTGCGCCGCGAGCCGGACGTGATGTTCCTCGACGTGCAGATGCCGGAAATGGACGGCTTCAGCCTGCTCAGCGAGCTTGGCGGCCAGCGCGCGCCCGCGGTCATCTTCGTCACGGCCTACGAAAAGTTCGCCGTTAGGGCCTTCGAAGCGCAGGCGCTCGACTATCTGATGAAACCCTTCCGCCGCGATCGCTTTCAGGCTTCCCTCGAGCGCGTGCGCCGGCATTTCGGCGCGAACGAGCTCGGGCAAGCGCTGCCGGGGAGCCGGCCGCCAGATCGTATGGCCGTCAAGTGCGGCGACCGTCTGGTGTTCATTACCCTAGACTCGCTTGACTACGTCCGCGCCGCCGCTAACTACGTGCGCCTGCATGTGGGCGAGACCACCTACGAGGTGCGCGAACGCATGACGGACATGGAGATGCGCCTGCCGCGTGAGCGGTTCATACGCATTCACCGCTCCTATATTGTCAATCTCGCGGCACTCAAGGACCTTTACCGGGCCGGGGATGGGGAATACCTAGTGACATTGCGCAGCGGCCGACAGCTGCCGGTGGGCCCGAGATACACCTTGCTGATACGCGCCGCGCTCACGAACGCGCAGGTGCCTCGCTTCGGCGGCAGCCTGGGCATCTGAGCGGGAGCCGTTGCCCGCTTCCGCGGGTGCCATCGTGGGCGCGCTCTCGTGAGTAGAATGCCCTGAAGAGGCAGTCTCAGGCAACGCAACTACGCGAAGGTCCGCTTAACCTCGGGATAATCGCGCGTCGGGTTTCCGGCCGCGTCCTACTTACTTTGTGAATACACCTCACGAATGGCGTCGACCACGAAACTTGGCTGGTCGAACGGGATGTATTCCGAGCTCTTGTCCGTGAACAACTGCCTGGCGTTCGAAGACAGCTCGAGCCACTTGGCCTGCTCGCGCGCGACCTTTTCTTCATATTTTTGATGCTCAGGATCCGGCGGACGCGACGGATCGAGTGAGTGGACGCCATGATTGCCGGTCGAGAGCACACGGATGGGGCGCGAGCCCAACGAGCGACTGTGCTGCTGGAGGTACGTCTCGTCCTCCGGCATTTGCTCCATCTCCGAAATGTACGCGTCGTACATCGCGACTTTGGTCTGGGCGAGCTCCAAGAGCTTGGCATTGAGTTCCGGCGACCACATCGCTTCGGGGAGGCCCCGAAAGAACTGCTGCGCGCAGCTTCGGGCAGGCCGGCCGGGACGGGTGGGCAATGCCGGAAGGGCCTTGCCGGCAGCGATCGCGTCGCGGCATTCGCGTAGCGCGGCGATGAATCTGGCGTTGCCCCGATGCTCGTCGGTGCCGCCGACATCAGCTTCGACCAGCACCAGCCCCGCAACGTCTACCGTATGCCGCTCCGCGAACGTTCGCACGTTATCGCCACCGAAGGCGTGCCCGACCAGAATATAGGGCCCCTTGATTCCGGCGTTATGAAGCGCGCTGCGCAGCTCATCCGCGATGCGGACACTCGTGCGCGGCATGGGGCCGGGATCACTGAAGCCCGCACCGGCGCGATCGTAGCTGCACGCGCGTGTCCACTTCGCGACCTCCGGTTGCACGATCGTCCACACAGGCGCCCAGTCTTCCCAGCCCGAATCGAACACGACTGCGGGCGAGCCGCTGCCCCTGCAATAGAGATTCAGGCGGGTGCCGTCCGCCCGGACCAGCGTTCCAGGCCGCGCGTAGATCTCGTCGCCGGGGGCGGCGCTTGCCCTGCCGTGAATCCCGAGCAGCAGGCAACTCCAAACCAATGGAAGAAGCGTCTTCATGGCGAGCTCCTTAGAATCTGCGCAAGTTGCGAAGCTACGTACTAAGTAGTAGCATTTATTTGGAGCGTAGTAAATATGAGCCGCATGCGTCTTTCGAAAGCCGAGACCCGGATCCTGGAGCAGCACTGGAAGCTGGGCACGTGTTCGATACGGGAGATCCTCGAGAGCTTGCCGGAAGACGAACGCGTGGCGTACACCACTGTGCAGACGCTGGTGTATCGGCTGGAGCAAAAGGGCGCGTTACGCCGCGTCAAGAAGATCGGGAACGCACAGCTATTCGAGTCCGCGATCGACCAGAGCAAGTTTCGCAGCGGCCTGGTGCGTGATCTTCTGGACCTCTTCGGAGGGTCTCCGCGCCTGTTGGTCTCCAACCTCCTCGAAACGGGTACCATCACGCTCAAGGACCTGAAAGCCCTTCAAGGCGCACTGCCCAAGAAGGCGGCAGCGCGGAAGCGAGGGGGGAAAGGCCATGCATGAGCACATCGCACCGGCGGTGTACTACTTGGAAGTTCACCTCCTGTATGCCTCAATCGTCTGCCTCGCAGCCTGGGTTCTGACATCGCTCTGGAAGGGAAACGCCACCTGGAAGTATTGGATCTGGGTAGCGACATCGCTCAATTTCATCGTGCCGCTCGGCGGATTCTTCAATCGCTTCGGGGCTGCACATGTCTCGTGGGCGACGCAGTTGAGGGGCCTCGATGACGTCGGCATTGGCATCTCTCGAAACCTCACAGTCGGCGCCGTGCTCTCTGGGGTGTGGCTGCTTGGCGCAGTCTTCATGCTGGCGCGGCTTCTTCTGCGCATGCGGCGTGATCGTCGCGATGCGCGGGTTGCGGTCGGCCAAGACTCTGCCCGCCTGAAGCAAAGGTTCCTCGCGCATGGCGTACCCGTCAAGTTGTCCGCCATGGGCGAGTCTCCTTCCGTCGATGGCGTGTTGCGCCCGCATATCTCGCTTCCGCATGGAGTAGACCGGCTGCTGAGTGAGGCAGAGCTCGACGCGGTACTGATTCACGAAGTCATACATGCGAGGCGACGCGACAACCTGATCGGCCTCCTGCACGAACTTGCCCTGTGCGGGCTGTGGTTTCACCCGCTCGTTTGGCTGACCGGCTTCCGCCTTGCGATCTTCAGAGAGTTTTCCTGTGACGACTCTGTCATCGCGAGCTTACGGGGTGCCGATCTGGTCTCCGCACTGGCAAAGCTGGCCGTTCCCGAAGGCTCGCACCTGCTGCGGGCGGGAGCGGCTTCATTATTGAGCCATCGGGTTGCTCGGCTGACGATCTCTGAGCCTCAGAGGACAAACCGTGCAGCCGGCTGGCTGCTGATTGCAGTATTCGCCGGCATTTTCCTGGGATGCATGCTCGGAACGATCGCGGGTAATCCGAGTTGCTTCAAGGTCAGGATTTAGCGTCCCTGCCAGTTGCGGGACAACTCGCGACAACACGTGTGAGGCTGCTGCATTCGCCGCCGGGGCCGCAAGTGACACTAAGAACGCGTAGTCCGGTAGCGCTAATCCGAGGAGAATCGCGGATGAAAGTCAAAGCAATTGCCGCGCTGCTTTGCGCCGGGACCGCCGGCGTCGCTGTCGGGCAGAGTACTTCCCCTGCACGCATCTGCCCACCCGGGAGTGTGTTCCGAGACTGCCCCGCATGTCCTGAGATGGTAATCATTCCCGCGGGAGGTCTCACGATGGGCTCATCGCCCGCGGAGCTGCAATGGGCCGCGACTCACCGGCGGCATTCTCAAATCCGTTGCTGTTGAATCACCAGAACACGTCGTGACGCTTCGATCCTTTGCTCTCAGCCGCTATCCCGTCACGCGGGGCGATTACGCCGGAGATCACTCAAATGAAACCAAATCGAATCTACAGCGTGTTGGCAGTATCATTTTTCGCCCTGTTTTCAACTGGGCAGCTCGCGGCTCAGTCGGCCGCTCCGGTCACTTTAGTAAGGGCGAGCCGGCTGCTCGATCCACGAACCGGGAATGTGCTTTCGCCGGCGGCGGTGCTGATTGAAGACGGAAAGATCAAGGAAGTCGGTCCGCCTTCGCAGGTGCAGGCCGCTGCGCCGGCCGGAGTCAAAATCATCGATCTGGGCGGTGCCATGTTGCTGCCCGGCTTGATTGATGGCCATACGCATTTGTTTCTCGACATTATTGTCCTGCCCGAAGTAGAGCAGGATCGCCATTCCAATGGTCTGTTTGCTCCGGAATTGTTGCTGGCCATCGTCGAGTCGCCGAGCAAACGCACTTTGCTCGGCGCACAAATGGCGCACGAAGACCTGGAGAGCGGCATCACCACCGTTCGCAATCTTGGCCATTCCGGAATTGATGGCGATACCGAACTGCGCGACGCGATCAATACAGGCCGTGTCCCCGGTCCTAGGGTGCTCGCTTCCGGCCGCAAGCTGGAGACGCGAGGCGAAACTTATGTTCAGAACCTCAATCCCGCGCTTGCCGACATTATCCTTCAACAGGAATTCCTGTTCATTGACGGTGCCGACCAGGCGCGGCAGGCGGTCAGGCAGAATGTCTTCCACAACGTGGATGTCATCAAGGTCACGGCTGAGGAGAACCTTACCGTCCCTGAACTGGCGGCGGCGATCGAAGAAGCGCACCGCAACCATTTGAAAGTCGCCGTCCACGCCGTCGACAAGACCTCCATACAGACTGCGATCGATTCGGGCGCCGATTCCATCGAACACGGCAACGATGCGACCGATCAACAGCTCAGACAGATGCGTGATAAGGGCATCTATCTCGACCTGACTCCGACATTTTATGGCGGCGGCTACCTGAAGTTCGCCGAGCCAGTCATCGTGATCTCGCCCGCCGCCCGCGCTGAACGATTGAGATCCGCGGCACGCAGCAAGCAACGTTACGACCAGTTGGTCCAGCGAGTGTTGAAGTCGGGCGTGAAATTTGCCGAAGGCTCGGACATGGACTGGTACTACCCCGGCAAGACGCGCGGCGAAACGAGTGTCACCGCGCTGCTCAATCTGCGCGCCGCCGGAGTGCCGGCACTTGATGTGATTCGCGCAGTTACGGTCAACGCCGCCGAGATGCTCGGCTGGCAAGACAAGGTCGGCGCCATCGAGTCGGGAAAATTCGCTGATCTGGTCGCGGTAACGGGCGACCCCGTAACTGACATAACCGAACTCGAGCGTGTCCGGTTTGTCATGAAGAATGGAGGCGTGGTCAAAAATGATTTCGCTGCGCACTGAAATGAAAAAACATCATCCTGGCGCTCGCCTGTAGCTTCACTACTTCGACGCATGCTATGGCGCAGGCGAAAGCAGCGCCACGCGCCGCCGGCACCTTCTTTCGCGATTGCCGCGCCTGCCCGGAGATGGTCGTTCTCCCGGCTGGCAGCTTCACCATGGGCTCATCAGCCGAGGAAAAATCCTAGGCCGCGAGTGTTGCATGTAACAATTATATAAAGTATTGTTACATGTAACATATGAGGAGGCAACCATGGCGTCACGACTAGGCGTCGCCCAGCGTGTCCAAAAGCATCGCGAGGCGCTCCGAGCCGCCGGCTTACGGCCGGTGCAGATATGGGTACCCGACACGCGACGCGCGGGCTTTGCGGCCGAATGCCGTCGTCAGTGCTTAGCGCTGCGCAAGGGCCGATCCGAGGCGGATCACCTAAAGTGGCTGGCAAGCGTCGCGGATACGGAAGGATGGAAGTGAGGCGGGGAGACGTCGTTACGATTGTTCTATCTGGCGCGTATGGGAAGCCGCGACCTGCCCTGGTTATTCAATCCGATTTGTTCCATGCACTCGGATCCGTAACCGTATTGCCAATCACCGGTGAACTGCGGGCCGCACCCCTGCTAAGAATTCCGATTGAACCGACTGCCGACAATGGGCTGCGGAAAAAATCGCAGGTCATGATCGATAAGACCCAGACGGTGCCACGCGACAAGGTCGGCTCGACCATCGGCAGTTTGCACCCAGACACACTCGTCGAAGTGAATCGCTCATTGGCAACGTTTCTGGGCATCGGGTAAGCACTCGACGATGATCGGGTCCGCCAAGGCGGTCTTTTTGAGCTACGCCTCGCAAGACGCAGACGCCGCACGGCGCGGGTGCCACTCACTGCGTGCCGCCGGGATCGAGGTCTGGTTCGATCAGAGTGATCTGCGCGGTGGGGACGCCTGGGACGCAGCGATCCGCAAGCAAGTCAAGGATTGCCGACGTCCGCGGGAGCGGCGCTTCGAAGGCCAGAGGCAATCGTACCCGGATCACGGGTTGGGCCTCGAGCGCAGTCAATTTGGCTCGGAGTGCTGCAAGTCGGTGTCTCAATTCGGTCTTGTGGGCTTCAAGTGTGGCCAGCAGAGCCTCCTCGTGCGCGAGGGCGTCGCGCAACGCGTCGCGGCCCGCTCCTTGGGCGGGCGGCACCAGGAAAGACTCAGGCTCTGGTGACATTGAAGACTAGCGACGTTCGTGGCATTTGCGACGAGGATCCAGTGTCGGCGTGGTCCATCGCGCGAGGTGTGGTATGAGGCTACGCGAAAAGCCGGAAGATGATCCACGGTCAGACGGAAGGCCGTCGTATTGTACGCTTGCGCTATCGTGTAAGGTATTGTTTATAATGTGAAAATTCGGGCCGGGGTCGATAATCTAGACGAGGTCCACACTTGACTTTAGGCCGTCTTGATTTATCATGACAAATCATGATGGAACATGAAGGTGCCCCGTGAGTCTCTTGCGGAAGTTTTCTTCCCAAGCCGAGCCTGAGGTTCTGGAGGGACTGCAGCAAGTTGCGGCCCGCGAAGGGCGTCAGTTTCAGGCGGTGCTTGGAGATGCGATGCGGGAGTATTTGGCTCACAAGCGTCAACAGGCTCCGCGACGAAATGTGCTCGAGGCATTTCAGAACAGCCTCAAAGAGCGCGATGAGCTATACCGATCGCTGGCTAAATGACGGAATACGTCACGACGGCCGATGCTCTCTTCTTCCACAAAGAACTAATTGAGCGCTACGGCGGCGCTAACGGCATTCGCGACGCCGGAGCGCTCGAATCGGCACTTCATCGACCTCAGACCGGATACTACGACACGATTATTCACGAAGCCGCAGCGCTTCTGGAGAGTCTTGTTCAAAACCACCCGTTCGTCGATGGCAACACACGAGTGGCGTTCGCTGTGGTCGATGTTTTCCTGCGAATCAACGGTCGCGCAATCAGAGCGGACTCAAAACCGATCTACGAATTCTTGATCGAGCTCTTAAACGAAGGGATCTTTGACATGGAAAACTTGGTGCCCCGGTTAGAGACGATCATTGTTGAAGTCAAGTTTTAGTGAGGACGAAGCCAGGCGAGCAGCACGCGTGCGCGGCTCATTCCTCTTTAGCTGGAAAATATTTTTTCATTACTGGAGTCGGCGCGGGACCTGTGGAATATCAATGAGCCAGTACTCGGCCAATCAGCGCCTCATCTCGGTCAATCTGCGGGAAATATTCCACAATTCGAGATAGGAAAATCCATCTTAATCAACTCTTTATGTTGATTTCAGCCGCGGACCGGCAGGCGCGACCGTCTTCCGCGTCCACGGGCTGATCGATGCCACGTTGTCCGGCACAAACTAGATACGCCAATAGCGACGGCGTTCATATCGCGTATCAAGTGGTGGGTGAGGGTCCTCTCGATCTGATCTTCGTACCGGGCTGGGTCTCGCACATAGAGCATCATTGGGAAGAACCGCGGCTCGCGTACTTCCTGCACCGGCTCGCGAGCTTCTCGCGACTTATCATGCTCGACAAGCGGGGAACTGGGTTGTCGGATCGAGTGACGCAACTGCCGGATCTCGAGCGGCGCATGGACGACGTCCGCGCCGTGCAGGACGCTGTGGGCTCCCAACGCGCGGTCCTCTTCGGCTATTCGGAAGGTGGTTCGATGTGCCAGCTATTCGCTGCGAGCTATCCCGCCCGCACGCACGCCTTGATCACGTACGGATGCTGGGCAAAGCGGCTGCGATCGCCGGATTATCCCTGGGGTCCGACGCTTGAAGAACGCCAGCGCTTCTATGAATTCGTGGTGACTCATTGGGGCGGCGTTGTGGACATCGCCGACCTGGCGCCCTCGGTGGCGAACGATCCCGAATTCTGCGAATGGTTTGCAACCTATCTGCGGCGCAGTGCGAGCCCGGGGGCAGCCCTCGCGCTCGCTCAGATGAATACGCATATCGACCTGCGCCCGATCCTGCCGAGTATTAATGTGCCTACCTTGATCATTCACCGGACGGGCGATCGGGAGGCGCGCGTCGAAGAGGGGCGATTTCTCGCCGCCAAAATTCCAGGCGCCAAATTCCTTGAGTTGCCAGGTGCCGACCATCTTCCTTGGGTGGGCGATGTCGATTCCATCCTCGATGGCATCGAGACCTTTCTCCACGGGCTACATCTGCTGCCTGCGCCGTCGCGGTCGCTCGCGGCCGTCCTCGCGCTCCGTTTGAGCTCGACGTCGCACCAAGCTGGTCCGAAATCCGACGCACTCGCCGAATGCCGACACGCATCGAACGAAGTGCTCGTGCGTCACGGAGGCGAGCCCGTCGATCTCGCGGATCTTGTCGTGATGCTTACCGCGTTCAGCGGAGCGCTCCGCGCGATCCGCTGTGCACGCGAGCTTAAGGCATGCGCCGAAGACTACGGATGCGCCGTGCACATAGGCATACACTTGGGCGAGTGCCGTTATGCGGGCAAGAACCGGCACGGCCGGGTGTTCGATGTCGCCCGCGACATCAGCGCATTCGCGAACGCGGGCGATATTGTGGTGAGTCGCGCCGTGAAAGATCTCGTGACCGGATCCGGCATTCCTTTCGTCGATCCTCCCGCACGTCGCGCGGCGGGCCGGATCGAGGGGATCGAACTGTTTCTCGTCGAACCGAACACGGCCGCTCGCGCGCCACGCCACGCGCTCGCGGGCGGAAGCTCGTCCGGCGCAAAGCGCGCACGCCCGCACGAGGGATTGACTCGCCATCAACAAGCGGTTCTCGAGCTCGTGGCGCAAGGTATGTCGAACAAGGAGATCGCGCGCCTGATGCGTTTAAGCGAACACACGATTCATCGGCACATGGCCAACATTTTCGATCGCCTGGGCGTCTTCACCCGGGCCGCAGCGGTTGCGAAGGGTGCAATCGGCGGCGCCGCGCAGGATGGCCCGAACGGGCGATGATCCGCACCGCGCATTGGCTTAGCGTTTCCGCCATCGAATCCCTGAGGGAGAGCGGACATGGCGATCGACACCGACAAACTGAATCAATTCCTTGGACAATTCGTAATGGATCTGGGCGCCGCCGCGCACGCCGGCATGGTCGTGATCGGCGAGCGCTTGGGTCTTTACAAGGCGCTGGCTGACCGCGCGATGACTGCGCCCGAATTGGCTGCGCGCACGCGCACCGATCCACGGTACGTGCGCGAGTGGCTCGGCTCCCAGGCCGCCGGCGGATATGTTTCCTATGACCCGGCGACCGATGCGTTCAGCCTCACCGAGGAGCAAGCGCTGACGTTGGCGCGGGACGATGGTCCTGCTTACATTCCCGGAGCTTTTGAACTCGCTCTCGGCTCGCTCCGCGCCGTTCCGCGGCTCATCGAGGCGTTTCGAACGGGCACGGGGATCGGCTGGAACGAGCACGATAGCGACGTGTTTCATGGCTGCGAGAAATTCTTTCGTCCCGGCTATGCCGCCAATCTCGTCACAACGTGGATTCCTTCGCTCGATGGCGTGCAGGAGAAGCTCACCAAAGGCGCAAAAGTCGCCGACGTGGGATGCGGGAAAGGTGCCTCCACGGTATTAATGGCGCAGGCGTTTCCCCAGTCGCAATTTTTCGGCTTCGACTATCATGCGGAGTCCATCGAAGCGGCACGCGAGAGCGCGCGCCGCGCCGGCGTGTCCGACCGCGTCACCTTCGAAGTCACGAAGGCGAAGGAATTTCCGGGCGCGCAATACGACTTCGTGACCGTGTTCGATTGCCTCCACGACATGGGCGATCCGGTTGGGGCCGCGCGCCATGTGCGCGAAGCGCTCGCCCCAAATGGCACCTGGATGATTGTCGAGCCCTTCGCGCATGACGAGCTCAAAGACAATCTCAATCCGATCGGCCGCGTGTACTATTCGTTCTCCACGATGCTATGCACGCCGTGTTCCCGGTCGCAGGAGATCGGATTGTGCTTGGGTGCCCAGGCCGGCGAATCTAGGCTGCGAAAGGTGCTGACCTCAGGCGGGTTCAGCCGCTTCCGGCGCGCGAACGAGACCCCGTTCAATCTGGTGTTTGAAGCGAGGCCTTGAGGATGCGCCGCAGCAATCTTGGGCGTTCGGCTGTGCACTCAATGCAATCTTGTGATCTTTCCCGAGGCGTTTGTACCGGGATACCCGGCATGGATCTGGCGCTTGCGGCCCGACACGGGTTCAATTCGTTCAATTCCACTCCCGGCCATAGACTTACGCGCGATGAGCCTTCACCGTCTTCATAGTATTCAGTTCTGAGCGGGCTCGAACATCGGCAGTTCTTATTGTCCAACGTTATCCGTTCGGCGAATGAACTCGGCGACATTGTCGTGCAGCATCTTGAGGGATGAATCCTTCGCATAGACCATGTGCCCAGACTCGTAGAACTTGTATTCAATATTGCCTTGCAGACTCGCCGGTATTGGCAGGTGATGCATCTCGTAGATGCCTTGATAGAAAGGTGTTGCGAGGTCGAAATATCCGGCGTTCAGCTGCACTTTGAGGGTCGGATTGGTTTTCATCGCGTTTGCGAGGTCCGGCATGACGTTCGAGCCCTGCCGTGACGACCCAGGATGCTCCTGCCCCGGCAGTTGGTGCTGGAAGTTCCAAGTTCTGAAGATCTCCAGCCGCGGCTTGAAGATCTTTCCCTGGCCGTAATGAAGCTCCTTGCGCACGTAATCGTTGAATGCGGAGACGTAGGCCGAGCTGATGGCTGCGGCTTGCGGATCGTAGTCCACTCGCTGGCTCAAGGGATCGATGAGAGGGCCGGAGAAGCGCGTATCAAGCCGGCCTGTGGCGCTACCGCCGTCGCTTTGCAGGCTCTGGCGAAATTCTCCGCCGTCGATACGCAGGTTGGCCTTGAGAATGTAGTCGACGGGAAGACCCGTATACTGATGCAGTTTTTCAGCTATGGCCGCGCGCTCTGTCGCGCCGAGATCGGAGCCGGCGGCGAGCGCCTGTGCAAAGTCTCCCATGGCGAACCGCTCGACCTCGTCCAGGAGAGCTTTGAGTTCGGGATGCTCGCCCGGGAGCTTGTGGTGATACCAGGCGGTGGCGGCGTAGGTTGGCAGAACGGTCTGGTAGGGAAGATCGATACCCGGGTTCCCGGGCGGACCGTCGGGGCTCAGATCGAAATTGAGAATTTGCGAGAGCAGAATAACACCGTTGAAGTCAATCGACCGTTGGTTCTCGAGCATATTGATGAGCACCGCGGAGCGCGGCGTGCCGTAACTTTCGCCAAAGAGGTACTTCGGCGAATTCCAACGGCCGTACTTGGCCAGGAACTGCGAAATGAACTCTCCAAAGGCATAGGCATCAGGGTCGAGACCGTAGAACGCTTTCTCCTTGTCCTTGCCCGCGATGCGGCTGAAGCCCGTACCCGGCGCGTCGATAAAGACGAGGTCACTGACATCGAGCAGGCTCGAGGTGTTGTTGATGAGGGAGTAGGGCGCGGCTGGAGTGTGCGTGTCGGGCGCGGTGACGATGCGACGCGGCCCGAAGGCTCCCATGTGCAGCCAGACCGTTGCGGAGCCGGGGCCGCCATTGTAGAGAAAGGTCACGGGGCGCGGTCCGCCGCCCGTTTTGAAATAAGCGACATAGAACATCGAGGCTTCAGCGGTCGGGTTCTTGTTCTTGACATCCGCATCGTCGCCCGACGATTCCGATTGTTCCTTGTCGGCCTTGGGATCGTGAGGAACATCATCCCAGCCCTTCGGATGCACGATGATCGTGCCCGCGATCGCCTGGTAGGCAATCGCCTTGCCCCCGATGGTCACCGTGCCGGTGCTGGACGACGCCTCCGACTTGAAGGGCTCGAATTTACCGCCATCTGATTTTTCGGTGTCTGCGTCCTTCTTGTCATCCGGCGCATCGTGCGTTGCGGGCGTCGCAGCACAAGTCATGGATATCGCCAGTGTCAGGACGGCCGCGAGACGGGCCCCAAAACGCAATAGCCTCATGATCACTCTCCGCCGCGGTGCGCAGCCCCGAGTTGTTCGCGAATCCAAGCCGGCTGACGCGTGCCCCGCCGGTTTCTGACTCGATTATCTCTCGTTATATGCGCGCGCGATGAGCAATTTGCGACGCCAGAATCGGCCATCCGCCCCTTGATCAGGAATACTTTGCCGATGGCATGGCGGATGGGATTACGGCGGCACTGTCCAAGTGCGAACCTTGCGCCTCAATGCGAGGGCAGATCACCAGCTGGACACTCACGTCGATTGAGCCTTGGTGGCCGGCATGGGTTCTGGTTTCAGGCCAGTCGGAAAGTGCATCTCGTCCGAGGCATCGAAAGTCGCGGTCCTCGGCAAGCCATTGTGCGCGCCATCCTGCGGGGGTGTGTTGACATGGGGATCGACGTTATCGTCGAGGGCATCGAAACCCCGGCGGAATATCAATGGCTTCTCGAAGCCAACGTTTGATACTTTCAGGGCTATCTCTTTGCGAGGCCCGGTTTTGAATGCCTCCCGAGCGTGTGCTATGAGTAGGGCGCGCGCGAACGGCGCAGCGCGCCCGGGAAATCCGTGCAGACATTTGACGCGCGACCGTCTTGTCCTATCAGCAGCCCAATTCACCCAAACACACAGACTTGAGACCCCAGGCAAAACTTCAACGACATCCTGCGACGTGGCTCTCCGAAATCCAGAACGTGTACACGTCGCAATCATCAGCAGCGGGAGCGCGGTCGGCAGGAACCTTGTTGTTGACCGGCGGCGTCGCGCGCAGGTAGGCAATCAGCCCCCGGATGTCCTCCTCGTCCCAGTTCGAGGCGTGATCCCAGGTCATTCCCTGCCAGTGCAACTGGTAACCGTCTCGGCTTACACCGCTGCGAATTGCGCGAGCAATTTCGAGATCGGTCCACTTGCCCAGCCCGGTGTCCGGATCCGACGTGATGTTGCGCGCCCAAAGCGTGCCCATCGGCTTCCAGCTCACCTTAAAGCCACCTCTGCCGTCGTTGCCGTGGCACAGCGCGCAGGACGCGACCGTGAAGAGATACCGCCCGCGCTTGACAAGTGTCGTCTGCTCGAAGGTTTTCAGCAGTGCTTCCTTGGGTTCCGGGATGCCCGCTGTCGCGCCGGCAACGATCTGGTCGGGTGGGATCACGAGCAACAGGGGCAGCTGATAGTACGCATAGCCGAGCATGACGACGAGGATGAGACCCGCTGTGCACGCAGCGATGCGAACCCAACTGTGCTTCGCGCGGCGCCGACGGAGTGCGGCGAGTGCAAACGCAATGACGCCGACCACGAGGACGACCCATTGTGAATCGATCAACCAGGTCTGTGGCCATTCGCGCGATCGCCCCTCCTTTTGCCCGAACTGCTGATCGGCGAATGTGAGACGGGTGGGCCGTATGGCCGGCAACGGACGACCGATTTTCCCGATGATCGTTTCAATCACGCCGAAACGGAGCTCAGCGGGAATATGGTTGTGCACAGCAGGCAGCGTTTTCAAGTACCGGGCCATCGCCGTCGCATCGTCGTTGCTGAGGCTGTGCAAGTAAATCCACGGCATATCGAACATGTTCAGCACCCGGCCACCGGAGCGCCCGTTACGCAGTGCGTCGACGATCTGACGCTCGCTCCAGCTGCCCAGGCCGGTTTCGTTATCCGACGTAAGGTTCCGACTGACTATGACGCCATGCGGATAGACTTCGACCCTCATGCCTCCTGCGAGGTAGTAGTCGTCGCCGCGATAGATGCCCGTTCGATCGATGATCGTATGGCACAGGCCGCACATTTCTGCGTGAACCAGATACGCGCCGCGCCGGGCAAGATCGGGCTGCTGACCGGGCCCCGCGAGTTTCCCACCGGCTTCCCACGGCGCGATTCGCGCGATGGACAGGACATAGTTGACCAGATCCCATCGCTCATTGTCGGTTGTGTTGCCGGCAAACGACGGCATCACACCGGCACCCACGCCGGTCGATAATCGCAGCCAGATCTGCTCCGGCTCGCTACCGCCACGAAAGGTCCATGGTGCGGTCAAGTCACGAGCGAGGACCGGATAGCCCTTGGCGTCATTCAGGATTGCGCCACCTCGACCGTCCTCGCCATGGCAGGCCTGACAGCCGCGCGAATTGAACAGCATCCCCCCGCGCGCGATGCTGTCGGTGGAAGCGGCTATGCGCGGCGGCATCGCCATGCTGTGCGGAGCAGCGCCGTCAAAGACGGTTGAAAAGTGCTTGATGTAGTTGACGACCTCCCGAAGATCCGCGTCCGGCAGCAGATCGTGAAAAAAAGGCATCGCGCTTGCGTCGAGGCCGCGACTCACGACGCGAAGCAGGTCGGCATCGCTCGGCGGTTCCGCCGTCGGGGTAGACTTGTACTTGAACTGCCCGCTCGTGAAGTCGCGCGGACGAGGAATCAGCGACGGCGCCGCGGGCCCGTTGCCGCGTCCATCCGGCCCGTGGCAGACCACGCAATGCTGCCAGTAGACCACGGCGCCACGCGGCGCGTTCGACGGCAGATCGGCGCCTGGCGGCCAAGCGATATCGGCATAGCGCTGCGGGTCGGGCTGCCACCGTTCAAGCGGATGGTCGAACCCGAAGTGCGCATAGATAGACCGTCCAAGGTCGAGCACGGCAAGCACGCCGAGCGTTGCCACAAGCACCCGGCGACGCGAACTGAGCAGATGGCCGCCGCTGGATGTCAATTCGCTCCCCGTTTGAATTTAATTCGGTTTGGTCGCGAGCCAATCGACGCTCAGTCCGCGTGGTTTCTCTTCGTCGGTGACCAGGCCGCCCAATGCAAGAACGTAGTCGCGTTCAATTCCACCCCTGGCCACCACTTAGCTCAGGCGCGCTAAGCTCCTCGCGTCAGCCCAATGAAGTCAGGGTTGTCGCGCAACGAAGCCAAATCCGGGTCGTTCCTCATCCACCCGTAGTCCTCGTAGCCCTTGGCAATGCCTTGGCGCAGCGCCTCGATGGCGCGCTGCGACTCGCCGAGCCGAGCGTACAGGCAGGCACAGTTGTAGAGGATCAGCGGATCGTCGGGGCTGATCTCGAGCGCCTTGTCGCCCTCGCGCAGGGCCTCATCCCTTCTGTTTATCTCCGCGAGCACGATCGCATGCAGCATCCTTGCCCGCGAGTCGTCCGGGTTCTGCAGCAGGTAATTGGGCAGCAGCTCCAGCACCCGATCACGTGCCGTTCGGGCTTCGTCCCGACGCCCGAGTCCATCACAGGTCATCGCGAGGTCCATATAAGCCGTGGCGAACGTAGGCTTGAGCTCGATTACACGCCGGAACAGTGGGTAGGCTTCCGCGAACTCACCGTTTGTGAAATGAATGCGCCCGAGGGTCCAATGGGCTACGAAATCCTCGGGGGCGAGTTCGATGGCCTTGCGGCTCGAGGTGCTGGCCTCCTCGAGCTTTCCCCATACGAAGTACGATAGTCCCATCGCGGTGTAGGCTTCCGGCAGGTTGCCGTCGTACATCAGCGCCTTGAACGAGAGTTCCTGCGCCTGGATGCGGTATTTCTCCTCGCGGGCGAAGTACTGATACCTCTGTCCGTAGGCGCTGGAGCAGGCCGCGTATGCGGCCGCGTAACGCGGGTCGAGCTCGATTGCCTTCTCGAACAGCTGGATCGCGTATTCGACGCTGCGCTTGGTCATACGAAGCAGGTAGTCCTGGCCGCGCAGGTAGAGATCGTAGGCCTGAGCGTTGACGGTATGTCGCTTGGTCAGCGAGACCTTCTCGGAAAAGGAAAGCTTGAGCTTCAGCGCCTCGACAATCTGCTGGGCGACCTGCTCCTGGATATCAAAGATATCGTCGAGCTTGCCCTTGTAGGTGTTTCCCCAGAGCTGGCGGTTCGTTTCGACGTCAACGAGCTGGACCGTTATGCGAACCGAGTCCTGAAAGCGCCGCACGCTGCCGCCCACAATGTAGCGGGCGCCCAGTTCGCTGCCGATGGCGCGCACGTCGTGCTTGCGATCCTTCATTTGCTTGGTCGCCCAGCGCGAGACCAGCTCGATCTCGCCCACCGACGCCAGTCGTGCAGTCAGCTCCTCGGTCAGTCCGTCGCTGAAGTAATCGGTTTCCTTGTCGGGACTGATGTTGTCAAACGGAATCACCGCCAAGGCACCGCGCTCGACGGGTGCCAACGGGCGCACGATTGCGCGTGTGTCGGGGCCTACGGCCGGCGCGGCTGCTTTCGTTTCCTGTGGCGGAGCAAATGTGACTCCTATCCGCTCCAGCGAGCGCAGGATCGACTTCAGATTTACATCTGAATCGCCACTCTTGAAGTACTCGACGTGCTGGATGCCCGCCAATTGGTATTTCAGCGTCGGCGGAATCACCGTGGGCTCGAGGTGCACTGGCAGGATATGCCCCTTGCGCTCACTGACGAGAACCACCTCTTTGGCGACGTTGTGGGAGTGAACCGCCGACTCCGTAACCATCAGGAGCAAAACCTTGGCGCTTTCCAGGGCGTTTACGATCTGCTCGCTCCACTGCGAGGCCGCATCGATCCCACTTTGATCGATCCACAACGACACTCCCGCGGCACGAAGTTTCGCGGCCAGCTCAAGGACCCGGCCCGCGTCATCCCGCGAATAACTTACGAAGACCTCGGCCTCTGCCGCCACGGGGCCCCCTCCGGGGTAAGGTTAAATGGACTGTTGCTTGCCTTTTGGGAGGAAGGTTAGCACGAGGCTTAGCCCACGGGGGCCACCGTCGCATCGCGCCCAGCCGCGCGGTCTTAGCGGATACTGTCGATCAGGGCCTTTGGATCGTAAACCACACCGGCCTTGATCACCCGATTGGCGCGGCTCAGATTCGCCACATTCGCCAGCGGATCGGCATCGAGCAGTACAACATCGGCCAATTTGCCGGGCGCGATTGCACCAAGATCCGATCTACCCATTGCCCTCGCGCCGTTCATCGTCGCGCTGCGCAGAATCTGCAGCGGCGTCAAGCCGGCATCGCGCATGAGGGCCATTTCGCGGAACACTGACGGCCCATGCAAAGTGCCAATGTTGCCGGCATCCGTGCCCATAACGATAGGAATGCCCGCATCCCAGAGCACTTTGAGATTTTTTAGAGCGACTGTTGGCGCAGGCGGCGGCGTTGCATCCGCCATCGACTTGGCGACGCGTTCTGGAATGAGGTCCTTCGGCATGCGGTCCAGATCGTGCATGGCGGCCAGGATCTGCGGGTCGGCCAGGCGTTGCTCCTCGGGCGTTGCCTGCCAGCGGTTCGACAGTGCGTATTGGTAGCCGTTTTGTACGAATAGCGTTGGACACAGCAGCGCATGGTTCGCCTGTGCGAGGCCGATGAATTCATCGTCGACGGGCGCGTCGAACACGGAGTGCACCAGATAGTCCGCGCCGGCGCGCAGCGCTGCTTTCGCTGTGTCGAGCTCGGTCGCGTGCACGGCCAGGCGCACGTGTGCAGCGTGTGCGGTGTCGGCCGTGGCCTTGACGATCGCTTCCTGCGCGGCCATGTCGTCGCCGGGCCGGTGGATGAACCAGACTTTGATGAAATCCGGCTTGCGTTCGAGTTCGCGCTGCACCAGTTCGCGCGCCGCCGCCGGGGAGTCGATCTTAATGATCGGCGGGTCATCGAGTTCGAGCTGCGGCCGCGCGACCATCGAAATCAGCGGACCCGTCGTTGCGACGCGCGGCGCTGCGTCGCTCCTCTCGGCCGCGGCACGTACATCAAAATTCCAGAACGGTCCGCCGACGTCGATCACGCTGGTCACGCCGCTGGCAAGCCAGACTTTGAATGTCGCCGCGAGCCGCGCCTTGTTGCGCGCGACTTCGCGCGCGTACGGCATCACCGCATTGAAGTCGGCGATGTCAGGGCGCGTATACAAATTTCCAGATTGGAAAAAATGAACGTGGCCGTCGATCATGCCGGGGATCAGCCACTTACCGCGCCCATCGATCCGCGTTGCGCCTGCCGGCACCGAAGTCGACGCGCGCGGCCCATCCGCAACGATGCGATCGCCGGAAATCACGACGGTCGCATCGGAGACGGCGGCATCTTTCGTCTCGCGCTCGGGATTCACGACGGTGACGCCGACGATCGCAATCGCCTTCGCATCAGCGCGAGCCACCGGCGTACTTGCATATACGCACAGTGCGACGCACGCTAGCAGCAGAGGAAGCTTTAAGTCAGACACAAATGGCTCCCTTCGCGTCGGGCGGAACCGGCACGCAGCTTGGTGCGATGTCCCATACTGACTCATTATGGCCCCGGGACCGAGGGGCATGCCAATCACTTTCCGAGGTAGGCGAGTGCGCTCGCATCTCGGGATCCGAAGTCATCCGCGCGTAACTGCACGATATATTCCACATTATCTATGGCAGGGAGGATAGCTTGTCAAAGCGATCGCTCCCACTAGGGCGGTGTTCCGAAAGCGGCACGTAAATGCGCGATCAGTGCCAGAACCTTGGCAGCGACGCGTCGATCGTTGGGATAGACGATGAAAATTGTTGCGCGCTGTGTTTCCCCACCGATTTTCAGCAGGCACAGTTGTCCTGACTTCAGCAACTCGTAGAAAATGAACATCGCAAGCAAAGCACTACCCAAACCCTCAAGAGCAGCGTCGCGCATGATGATTCCATTGTTGACACGCATGATTGTACTGTGCCGTACCACCGTCCAGCGGCAAAACGGATCAACAACAGCGCTATTGTGCGTGCGTGCCTTTGTCAGTGTTTCCGCAAGGCGACTGCACCTTTCGCATATAGCCACAGCAGAGTGGCAATCACGCTACCGCCTGGCAACTGGAGGACTTCCGGATTGACTTCGGCTCCCACATTTTGGATCCGCATCACGAACCTGGCCGCACATGATTCTATTTGATCTTTCATCGCACTCTCCGCTGCCCAAGCCGCAGATGCGTCGGAAACCGTTACCGCGCTTGCGCGAGTCTCGCAGGCCACTCATCACTCGTCGGCTGGGCGACGCCGCCAAGTGCCTTGTAAATGGCGATTACCGCCACATTGACGGCGGTCTGCGCCTGCGCGACCGCGTCCTCCGCATCGAGTTGTGTACGTTGCGCATCAAGCAGCACCAGGAAATCCGCGACGCCTTCGCGATACTGGATGTCGGCAAGCTCTGCGGCTCGACGCGAGGCATCCGCCTGCTCGCTCAAGCTCTTGAGCTGTGCCTGGCGCTTGCTATAGGAGAGAAAGCTGTTCTCCGTGTCCTCGAGCGCCATTAGCACGACCTTCTCGTAGTTTGCGGCGGCCGCATCGGACTGCGCTTCGCTCGCGTGCAGGCGTGTGCGCACTGACCCGAGGTCAAACGCCGCCCAAGTCACTGCCGGCGTGACCGACCAGGCGCGCGCGTCATTGGGGAGCGTCGTGCTGAACAACCGTCCCACGTCCCCGGACAGGAAGCCAACGAAGCCTGTGACATTCACTCGTGGAAAGAGGTCGGCGGTTGCGACCCCCACCCGCGCCGTGGCAGCGGCGAGCTGGCGTTCTGCGATCCGCACATCAGGCCGCCGCCGCAGAAGTTGGGTTGCATCGCCGATGGGCAGCGGCTTTGCGTAGATTGTCACCGCTGCCGGTTTGAGCTCTTCATGGAGGGCTCCGGGACGTTCTCCCAGGAGCACAGCGAGTCGATAGGCGCCTTGGCTTTCCGCGGCTTCGAGCGGCGGGATCGTGGCCTCCGTGGCTTTGAGGCGCGCGCGACTGCGCTGCACGTCGAGCTCCGACCCGCGACCCACCTCATCCCGCAGCTTGGTGAGCTCAAGTGTCTGCTTCTCGCTCGCGAGATTCTCGCGCGCGACTCCTAAGCGCTTCTGCGCGCCGCGAAGCTCGAAGTAGTTCCTGGCCACCTCGGCTGCCACCGTCACCTCAGCATCGCGGAAGCTGGCGCGCTCCGCGCCCAGATCGGCGCGCGCGGCCTCTACGGATCTGCGCACGCGGCCGAACAGATCGATTTCCCAGGTCGCATCAAATCCCAGACTGTCGCTCTCAGCCGTGATGCGGTTCAAGCCAAACCCCGGCTCCTGCTCAACGCTCTTTGCATAGGCGCCTTGCACGGGCAAATGCGGAGCATAGTCATAGTTGTTTTGGACAAAGACGGCCCGCGCCGCCCGTACCCGGTCGAATGCGATTCGCAGATCCAGATTCGCCGCGAGCGCCCGGCGCACGAGCCCATCAAGCTCCGGGTCCTCGAACTCCTGCCACCAGGTGGCTTCGGGGTCCTGGGCGAGGAAGGCTTCAGAGGCGGCGTTGTGCACGACCGTCGGTGGGGTTTCGGGTACGTGATAGTTTGGCCCGACCGCACATGCCGCGAGCAGCAGCATGGCAGGGGCTTGCGCGAAAAATCCTCTCATATCAGCTCCCCGAAACCCTGCCAATGCGCGAGGGTCGTTTGCAACGCGGGCGAGTTCGGCGGTCACTCACAACACGCCGTCGCTTGCAACGGTGCCGTGCAGGAGTGCCGGCGTCGCAGCCGTGATGGACACTGCGCTGCGGCGCGTCAGTCTGCGCACAGTGAGATAGAAGAGAGGCGTCAAGAGCAGCCCAAATACCGTGACCCCAATCATTCCCGAGAACACGGTCACACCCATCGCGTGGCGCATCTCGGCGCCCGCGCCGGTGGAGGTCACGAGCGGCACGACGCCCATGATGAATGCGAGCGATGTCATGAGGATCGGCCGCAGTCGCAGCTTCGCCGCATCGAGCGCCGCGCGCAGCGGACTTGCGCCTTGAAGCTCGCGGTCGCGTGCGAACTCGACGATCAGGATTGCGTTCTTGCTCGCAAGCCCCACAAGCACGATGAGGCTGATCTGAGTGAAGATGTTGTTGTCACCGTGCGTGAGCGTCACGCCCGTAATTGCCGAGAGCAGCACCATAGGCATGATCAGGATGACGGCGAGCGGCAGGCTCAGGCTCTCGTATTGGGCAGCGAGCACCAGGAACACGAGCAGCACCACGAGTGGGAAGATGAGCACGGCGGTATTGCCGGCGATAATTTGCTGGTAGGTGAGCTCGGTCCACTCGAAGCTCATGCCGTTTGGCAGTTCCTGCCGCGCGAGCTTCTCCATCGCCGCCTGCGCCTGGCCTGAGCTGTAGCCCACCGCCGGCCCGCCGTTGATCTCGGCGGTCGGGTAGGAGTTGTAATGCATGACACGATCGGGACCCGCGGAGTGCTTTACCGTCACAAATGAGCCGAGCGGAATCATGTCGCCGGCGCTGTTGCGCGTCTTGAGCCCGACGATGTCCTTGGCCTGCAGGCGAAAACGCGGCTCGGCCTGCGCCGTCACGGCGTAGGTGCGGCCAAATGCATTGAAGTCATTCACGTAGAGTGAGCCCAGGTACACCTGCATGGTGTCAAAGAGATCCTGCACCGAGACGCCCTGTGACTTAGCCTTCTCGCGATCCACATCCGCATCCACCTCCGGTACGTTCACCTGAAAGCTCGAGAAAAGGCCCTGCAGCTCTGGGGTCTGGTTGCCCTTGCTGATCAGATTCTGCGTCTGCTTGTACAGCTCCTCGAAGCCGAGTCCCCCGCGGTCCTCGACCTGCATGCGAAATCCGCCGATGGTGCCCAGGCCCATGACGGGCGGGGGCGGGAATACCGCGATAAAGGCGTCCTGGATCTTTGCGTACTTCTGGTTCAACGCCATCGCAATCGCGCCGGCTGCCAGGTCCTTGGACTTGCGCTCCTCGAAGGGTTTCAGTGTCACGAACACGATCCCTGAGCTCGGGCTGTTGGTGAATCCGTTTATGCTGAGGCCCGGAAACGCAACAGCGCTCTCAACTCCCGGCGACTTAAGGGCGACGTCGCCCATGCGCCGAATGACCGCTTCCGTGCGGTCGAGCGTCGCGGCGTCCGGGAGCTGCGCGAACGCTACGAGATACTGCTTGTCCTGCTGCGGCACGAAGCCGGTGGGCGTGGTCGCGAAGCCGAGGTAGGTGAGGACGATAAGGCCCCCATAAACAAAGAATGCGATGCCGCCCGCGCGCAGTACGCGGCCGACGTTGCGCACGTAACCCTGCGAGAAGCGACCGAAGAACCGGTTGAAAGGCCGGAAGATTCCTCCCAGCAGAGCATTCAATATCCGCGTCAGGCGGTCCGCAGCGGCGCCGTGCTCCTTGAGCAATAAGGCGGCGAGAGCGGGCGAAAGCGTTAGCGAGTTGAACGCCGAGATTACGGTGCTGATTGCAATCGTGAGCGCAAATTGTTTGTAGAACTGGCCGGTCAAGCCGCTGATGAAAGCGGTCGGCACGAACACGGCGCACAGCACGAGTGCGGTGGCAATGATCGGGCCTGTGACCTCGCGCATCGCCTGCCGGGTGGCGGCGATGGGTTTCAAGCCGTTGCCGATGTTGCGCTCGACGTTCTCGACGACGACGATGGCGTCGTCGACGACGATGCCGATCGCGAGCACGAGTCCAAACAAGGAGAGCGCATTCAATGAAAAGCCGAAGAGATGCATGACCGCAAAGGTGCCAATCAGTGACACGGGCACGGCGATCAGCGGTATGACAGAGGCGCGCCACGTCTGCAGGAACAAGATCACGACCACGACCACCAGCAGGATAGCCTCGAGGAGCGTGTGGACGACCGCGTGGATCGAACCGCGCACGAACACGGTCGGGTCGTAGACGATCTGGTAATCCACGCCTTCCGGGAATTCTTTTTTCAGCTCCAGCATCTTGGCCCGGACATGCTCGGAGATCGCGATTGCATTGCTGCCGGGACGCTGGAAGATCGGGATGGCGGCTGCCGCCTTGTTGTCGAGGAGCGCGCGCAGTGCATAGGTGTCGGCACCGAGCTCGATGCGGGCAACATCCTTCAACCGCGTAATCTGGCCGCCGGCACCGGTCTTGATGACGATGTTGCGGAAGTCATCCTCACTTGTGAGTCGGCCCTTGGTGTTGATCGCTATTTGAAAGTCAGTGGCATTCGGCAGCGGCGGCGCACCAAGCTCTCCGGCCGCGACCTGCACGTTCTGCTCGCGGATGGCTTTAACGACGTCATCGGCGCTGAGATTGCGGCTTGCAATCTTCTCGGGATTGAGCCAGATCCGCATGGAGTACTGACCGGCGCCGAAGACCTGCACGTCGCCCACTCCGTCGAGCCGGGCGAGCTCATCCTTCACGCGCAGCAGCGCGTAATTGGAGAGATAGAGGGTGTCATAGCGGTTGTCCGGGGAGACGAGGTGAACGACCATCGTGAGATCCGGCGAGGCCTTATTGGTCGTGACCCCCAGGCGCTGCACGACATCCGGCAATTTGGGTAGCGCCTGCGCCACTCGGTTCTGAACCTGCACCTGAGCCTTGTCGATGTCGGTCCGCAAGGCGAACGTGATGGTGAGCGTCATCACGCCATCGGCCGTCGCTTGTGAGGACTGATACATCATGCCCTCGACGCCGTTGATGGACTGCTCGAGAGGGCTTGCCACCGTATCGGCGATGACCTTCGGGTTCGCACCTGGGTAACTCGCTTTCACAACCACGGTCGGCGGCACCACTTCCGGGTATTCGCTGATCGGAAGCAGGGGCAGAGAGATCAGGCCCGCCAGGAAGATGAGGGCCGAGAGCACGCCCGCGAAGATCGGGCGGCTGATGAAAAATTCCGAGAATCTCATGACGGGTCCTTGGCGGGGTTTGCAGCTCTCTTCAGCGGGGCCGGATGACGATGGCGGCTAGGGTGCTCGCCGCGGCGGGCTTTGCCGCATGTGGCTGTGCAGCCACCTGGGCGAGACTGCTCGAGTTGTTGGCCATGGCGACGCGCGTCGGGGCGACCGTCTGGCCGGGGCGGATGTGTTGCAGTCCATTGACGACGATGACCTCGCCTGGGGCAAGACCCCGCTTCACAACTCGCAGGCCGTTTATTTCTGGGCCCAACTCCACAAGTCGGTATTCGATGCGGTTGGCGCCAGTCAGAGTCAGCACAAACTGCTTGGAGAGGTCCGTGCCGACGGCGCGGTCCTCGATCAGTACGCTGTCGCGATCCTCTCCGCCCACCAGGCGCACGCGGGCAAAGAGGCCCGGTGTATAGCGTCCGTCCGGGTTCGCAAGTACCGCGCGCGCGCGAATGGTGCCGGTCGTCGGATCGACTTGGTTGTCGATGAAATCCAATCGTCCAGCGTGCGGATAGCCGTCTTCGTCCACGAGCCCGATATACACGCCCGAAGCATCGTCGGACCCGCGCGCCTCGCGCTGCGCCTTCGCAAAACGCAAGTACGTCTGCTCATCGGCGTCAAAGTAGACGTAGACCGGGTCGTCCGAAACCAACGTGGTGAGGAGGCTCGCGCTGGTCACGAGGTTGCCCGCCGTAATGACCGCACGCGACACATGACCGTCAATCGGTGCTCGTACCTCGGTGAACTCCCGGTTGAGGCGAGCCGCGCGCAGGGACGCATCGATGGAACCCATCGCACCCTGCGCCGAGGCCTCGGCCGCCGCAAGGCGCTCATAATCCTCGCGCGAGATGGCATGCGCGCTGATGAGACGCTCGGCGCGGGCGCGGTTGGCTTTGGCGAGCTCGAAGTCGGAGACGACGCGGCTACGCTCGGCGACCAAGCGGTCGACCTCATCCTGAAACGGACGCGGATCGATTTGAAAGAGGAGCTGCCCTTTCTTGACGCGCGTGCCGTCCTCAAAGGTGACGCGATCAATATAGCCACTGACCCGCGGTCGAATCTCGACCGTATTCACGGGCTGCAGGCGCCCGGTGAACTCCTGCCATTCGCGCAGCGGTTGGTGAATCACCTCGGCTACGGTAACTTCGGGTAGCGGCGCATTGGCAACTGCAAGCGCCGGCTTTCCACGAGAGTGTCCGATACCGGCAATCACCACGAGTGCCGCGAGCGCGATGCAGCCCATCCCGACGAGCGTAGAGGCCTTGCGGTTGGCCAGTTTTTTGAGCGGCATGTACGACTCCCATCAACCTATGCAGAAGTGCCGCCGGGTTCGCCGGCTCCCCCGTCTACCGAACTGCCGATCGTCAAGTGCAGGACTTGACTTAGGGCTGTAACAATCCGATGCTATCCACCGTGTGTTACCGGTCAGTCACGTAGGAGTTGTGTACGTTAGTGACCGGTAAGTAACGTGTCAAGTGGAAATTATTCATGTATCGATCTACTACAACGCAAGCCCCTGTAAAGAAAGGGGATATTGCTGCGAAAACGAAGGAACGCGTGCGCGATCGCCTCATGCGAACCGCCAGCGAACTCTTCTACTGCCGCGGCATCCATGCGGTTGGCGTCGACACCATTGCCTCGCAGGCCGGCACCAACAAGATGAGTTTTTACCGCAACTTCGCCTCCAAGGACGAGCTCGTGGCGGAGTACTTGCGCGAGGCCGAAGCGCAAGCATGGGAATGGTGGGATGAAACGGTAACGGCGCACGCCGGCGATCCGCGGGCGCAGGTTGAGGCGCTCTTTGGTCTTCTGGTGAAGAAGACCTGCAGCAAGGAATCACGCGGATGTGCACTGGCAAATGCGGCAGTGGAAATCACCGAATCGGACCATCCAGCGCGCCCAATCATCGAGAAGTACAAGGCTGACATGCGCCTGCGCTTCAATAAGCTCGCGCGCGAGATGCATGCGCGAGACGCCGAAGCTCTTGGTGACTCACTGATGCTGCTCTGGGAAGGCAGTTACTTGAGCCGCTTGACGTCTCACGGTCAGCACGGCCCGGCGGAAAATGCTGCGAAGGGAGCACGGAGCCTGATCGCGGCGTATACAACCTGACACCCGCGCAAAACGCTGCCTGTGCCATTCGACTGACCACGGCGGCACCAGCCTGCGCGCCGTAACGGTCGCACCTCCACTAGCTGCGCTAATGCAAGTGATTGTGGTGGCAAATCGCTCATATCATTGAGTCTGTTCTGCATCGCTCGTTACTGCGACAACTCTGATCCAGAGTAGTACGGCAAGCCTGATCTGCGCCCCAGGCAAATCTCGAGCCGAGATGGTAAGTGAATGCAACTTTCTCGTTTTCTAAAGGGGCGGCCAGACTTGCAGAAGCGAAAGAGTCGGCGCACCCGGAGTATTCCGCGCTGGTTTGCGCACAAAAAAGACGGTTGATGCGGTGTTTTCCGCAGCATAGATTGCGCCGCCCGAAAAATGTGTCGGCGCGGGGTTCGGGAGCATACAGATGGCGCGTGTAATACCGTCTCGACACGCTGGCTCTTGAGCGGCACCAAACGGTAGCGGTGCCTCAGGATCACGGCTTATTCTCGCGCAAGGGAGTCAAGTATATGAGTCCCCTAGCTTTCATATCCCATTCAAATCAAGTGTCCGCTCCGACATGAACAGGCTTGCGCTGTCGAGCGGGCGAAGTAGGCGAAGTGACTCATTGCAGACGCGTACGTGCCTTGCTCTTTGATCTCGACGGTACTTTGGTCGACACTGAGACTCACACCGACCAGGCCATTGAGGCCGTCGTTGCCCGGCACGGCGTCAGAGGTTTTGCGCTTCCGGCGACGGAGACGCGCGGCCGTACCTGGGCGCACGTCGCCGAAGTCATCCGTGCGCGGACTCAGATCGAGGTGCCAACGGCCGTGCTGACTGCCCAGTTGCTCGCGCATTGGAACGCTGTCACCGCCGACGCGAAGCCGATTCCCGGAGCAGCTGACGCTCTGCGCGCGGCCGCGGCCCGCAAGCTGAAGCTCGCCGTCGTGTCCTCGAGTCCGCGTGCCGTGATCGAGCGGTTTCTCGAGAAGCTGGGGGCGGCACATCTGGTCGAGCAGCGTGCGCGCATCGGCGGCGACGACGTGCGCAACGGCAAGCCCGACCCGGAAGGATTCCTGATGGCGGCGCGCGCGCTTGAGGTCGATCCCGATGAGGCGCTGGTGTTCGAAGACAGCCGCGCAGGCTTAGTTGCGGCGCGCGCGGCCGGCATGCGCTCGATGTTTATCACGTGCTGCGCGACCGACATAACCGAAAATGCCGCGCTCGCCACGGCCTCCTTTACTCACTACGGCACGTTGCCGCCCACTTTCTGGGATCAGCTGCTCTCCGGATCCCTCGATCTCACCGGCAGATCGTTCACGTGACCGCTGCGTATCCGGCGCTGCTGCGCCGCTATCGGACGCAACTCTTCACCGCGACCTGGCTGTCCTACTTCGGCTTCTATCTCGCCCGCAAAACCTACGCGGTCTTGAAGAGGCCACTGAAGGAACACTTCGGTCTCGACGACATCCATGTCGCGTACCCCTGGACCATCTATCTGATCACCTACATGCTGGGTCAGTTCGTCGCGGCATGGCTCGGCAGGCGCATGCAGAGCCGGCGCGTGCTCGTATACGGAATGGTCGTCGCAGCGGCCTGCAACCTAGCGCTTGGATGGCTCGTCGATTCCCACTTGGCCAGCGCCTACCTGTGGATGTGCGTCACCATGGGCATTCACGGATTCGCGCAGGCGACCGGCTGGCCCCACAACGTCGCGTTGTTCGCGAATTGGACGCGCCGCTCCGAGCGCGGGACGCTGTTCGGCATCTGGGGAACCTGTTACCAGCTTGGCGGGATCGCCGGAAAAGCGCTGGCCGCATTCCTGCTCGGCTGGCTCGGCATGGCATGGTCGTTCTTCGGTTCGAGCATCGCGCTTCTCGCGATTACCATCCTTTTCGCATTTTGGGCGCGCGAGCGACCGGAGTCGGTTGGGCTGTCGCTCGAGGACGCGGCGGAGCCCGACGCGCCGGCGGCGAATGCGAGCGGCGCAGCTACCACTCAGCCGACGCCGCTGCCGGTCGGTTGGATCGCATCAATCGTTGCCATGGGACTGATCTATTTCGGCTTCAAATTTCTACGCTACGCGCTTGACAGCTGGTCGGCGCTCATTCTCGGAGAGCAATTCGGCATGTCCGCGACGCGGGCCGGCTACTGGTCTGCCGCCTTCGACTGGATCGGATTCCTTGGGGTGATTGCCGGCGGTGTCTGGTCGGATCGAATTCCCGGTGCACGCCGCACACCGGTGATCTTTTGGATGACGCTCGGCTGTCTCGGATTCACTTTCCTGATGTGGTTCATCGGATTGTCATCGGTGACCATTTTCATTGTGCTGCTCGGTCTGATCGGCTTTACGGCGATGGGTCCCGACTCGCTGCTATCTGGGGCGTGCGCGATGGATGCGGGAAGCCGCCGCCAAGCCGCGCTCGCCGCTGGCATCATCAATGGTCTCGGCTCGGTCGGCCCGATTGTCCAGGAACCGGTGATCGGCTGGTTGAAGCAGACCGCCGGAGTGCATGCTGTCCTCTTGCTCCTGGTGGGCGTCGGGTGCGTGACCACCGTAGGTACCGGACTCCTGATGCGCTTCGAGCGTGGCCGGCTCTAATGAAGAGCCCACCACTCATGCGATGGTTTGCCCAGCCCGAGCGTGGCGCGGCCTCTCATCTGGCAGCGGTGGCGCCTGGTGACCATGGTGATGTCCAGGGTGTCACATTCTGAAACGGCAAGGGTGGACGAGGCCTCCGGTCAACGTGTCGCGACTGCTTGATGCCCGGCCATGATGGACGGCGGCGGGACTTGGCACGGATTTTAGATGAACAGCGGAATTCCCGATATGGCAAAGACATTGCCTGCGATCTTTTTCGGACACGGCAACCCCATGAATGCCGTGATGGAGAACATCTATACCAAGGCGTGGCGGCGCATTGGCGAAAATCTGCCAAGGCCGAGCGCGATCCTTTGCATATCCGCTCATTGGTTTGTGCCCGGAACTGGCGTCACCGTCAGTACCTCGCCAAGGACCATCCATGATTTCGGCGGCTTTCCGCGCGAGCTCTATCAAGTAGAGTATCGGGCGCCAGGCGATCCGGATCTCGCGCGCCGCGTTCAGAGATTGCTCGCACCATTGCCTGTACATCTCGACAAATCATGGGGGCTTGACCACGGGACCTGGTCCGTGCTCCGGCATGTCTACCCTCTCGCGGACATTCCAGTTGTCCAACTCAGCATCGACGAGACACAGTCTGCGTCATTTCATTTCGAAGTAGGGCAAAGGCTCACGCCCTTGCGCGCCGAGAATATCCTAATCGTGGGCAGCGGAAATCTCGTCCATAATCTTCACACCTATGCGTGGGGTCGGCACACGCCTGAACCCTATGACTGGGCAGTTCGCTTCGAATCGAAAGCCAAAGAGATGATGCTTGCGGGTGACTACCAGACGCTTATCCAATACGAAAAGCTCGGACCGGACGCGCTTCTCTCCATCCCGACACCGGACCACTACCTGCCGCTGCTGCACGTAATCGCCACCGCTCAGCAGCACGAAAGGGTTGCATTTCCCGTCGAAGGCGTCGATGGGGGTTCGATATCGATGCTCGCCGTGCAGGTGGGTTAGCCGGTCCGGCCTTGTGCAAATGCGTACGCCGTCGCCCGCCTAAGCCGCGGTCGGTGGGTGATTAAGCTTCTCGCGTTCTAATCCGAAGCGCGTTCCAGCTGCCGTCGGCGACCCAGCCTCCGTCGACCGGCAGACTGACACCGTTGACGAACCCTTGCATATCATTATCTGCGAGAAAGGCGACCGCCGCCGCGACGTCTTCCGGCCGCGCGAAGCGAGCCATCGGTACACGATCGACGATATCCTGATCTGTGTACGCTCCACGGCCTTGGTCGGCGGAGTCCATGTCGGTCTTGATCCAGCCCGGACAGACTGCGTTGACACGAACGCCACGGCCGCCCCATTCGGCGGCCAGCGTACGCGTGAGCCCGATCAGACCGTGCTTCGATGCATTGTAGGCGCTGCGATGGCTGATCCCTGCCAGACCGGCCACGGACGCGATGTTGACGATGCTGCCGCTTCGACGATGCAGCATCTGAGCGCCCAGGTATTTGCACAGCAGGAACGGGCCCAACAGATTGATGTTCATCACACGCTGCCACTGGGCAGCTGTGGTGTCCTCCACCGGCGCGATCAGACTGACGCCTGCGTTGTTGACAAGGACATCAACGCCGCCGTAGTCCTGATGGACCTGATCAGCCAGCTGCCGGACAAATGACTCTGACGAGACGTCGCCGCTTGCTGCATCGACGCACAGCCCAGCGGAGCGCAATTGAGCTAACTGCGATTCCAGCGCTTGGATATCTGTAAGCATCACTCGATACCCGAGCCGGGCGAGATGTGACGCCGTTGCCAGGCCGACACCTTGTGCGGCACCCGTAACCACAGCCGTTTTCATGCGTCTCCTCGTATTGCCGTCAGTTGAACGCGAGACTCACTGGCACGGGTATCATGCACGCCCACGCTACGTACGAACAGTCGAAGGACTCTCGGTTAACGGGCCGTGCGGAATTTGCAGACTCGGGCGCGGAGATTAGCAGCCCAAATGAACCCACTGGAGTCGATTTTAGATCGAGCACAGCAGGCGCGTGCGGGGGTCAATTCCCTCCCGGTATTACCGGCGAGCTCAGCGGGTCGACGCAACACCATCTATTCTAATCTCAACATGAGAGGTGGTGTTTATGGGTCTAAGAGGGCCGCCTGGACTGCCTAAGGAGCAGCTAGAGATCCTTTGGTCGCAGTGGA
>Ga0210394_10001336_pt1 | contig 40306 bp, 29 predicted proteins | sample IncBWC12MmetaG_FD_160121 | JGI IMG/M metagenome (GOLD analysis project Ga0210394, IMG submission 160121) | Forest soil microbial communities from Barre Woods Harvard Forest LTER site, Petersham, Massachusetts, United States - Inc-BW-C-12-M | ecosystem: Environmental > Terrestrial > Soil >... | reverse complement strand
GTCCATGCCCATGCCCGAGTCCGACACTTCGAGCTCGACGTGCGCCGGCCGGCCGGCCGCTCCGGACTCTGCGGGCATAAAGCGCGTCCGCAGCGTGATGATGCCCCCGGCCGGCAGTGCATCGACGGCGTTGAATACCAGATTGGTGAGGGCGTCGCGGATCTCGCCCTCCGCTCCCATGATGTCCGGCAGCCCGGAGCTCAGCTCCTGCCGCCATTCGATGGCGATCCCGCGCCGCTGTGGCAGGTCACGCCACCGCACTTCCGTGAGAGCTGCGACCTGCTCCACCATGCGGTTGAGAGACACTGGCGCAAGTTGCAGTTGCGGCTCGCGCGGGCGGTAGAACTCACGCATGCGCGCGACCGTAGCGGCAACATCCTCGATGGCTTGCCGGATGATCTTGAGGTAGTCGCGCGCCTGCTCACTGAGATTGGGCTCCCGGTCGAGCAGCGTGTCGGTGTAGATCATCACCGGGGACAGGGCATTGTTGATGTCATGGGCGATGCCGCTCGCCATCTCACCCAGTGCCCGCAGCCGCTCCTGCTGCATGACGGTATGCTGTGTCTGACGCAGGTCGTCGTACGCGCGTTGCAGGGCTGCGTAGAGCTGCGCCTGGTTGGTAGCCAACGCCACATGCTCACTCAAGTGGCGCAGGAATTCACAATCGGGGCTCGCGAATGCCTGCGCGGCCCGGCGCGCGACCAGCAGCACGCCGAACACGCGCGTCTCGAGAAGCAGCGGCGCAAGGACAATCGAGCGCAGGCCACAGCGCGCGAACCGCTGCGGAAATGGGAACGGCACAGCCGCGGTGTCCGGCTCGTAAACCAATTCGCCGGCGATGCAACGGCTGAGTCCGTTGGGGTCGACGGCCACTGGCATCTGCTCCTCGAGCCCAAGAGTGGCGGCTAGCGCGTAACTGGTCGGTCCGATCGCGATTATCGACAGACGCCCGGCGTCGCCGTCGTACAGGCATGCACAGCCGAACTCGATGGGTAGCTGATCCTCGAGACGGGCGAGCACGACCTTGAAGATGCTGCCCAGATCCTGGCGCTCGCCGGTGGCACGGGTGATGCGGTGCAGGAGGTCGAGGCGGCTCAGTTGCGCTTCGAGCCTGCGCTCGGCCAGTTGACGTTCAGTGATGTCGCGGGCAATCGTGGACGCGCCTGCGATTTCGCCCCGGCTGTTCCTCACGGGCGAGACAGCAACGGACACGGCCACGGCCGTCCCGTCCTTACGCACGCGCTGAGTGTCAAAATGGCGGATGCTTTCGCCGCGGGCGACCTGCGCAAGGATGTCGGCCTCTTCGCCAGCCCGGTCCGGCGGAAACAGCATCAGCATGGGACGACCGACAACCTCGGACGCCTGGTAGCCGAACAGTGTCTCTGCGCCCGCATTCCAGCTGGTGATGATGCCTTCCAGGTTCTTACTGACGATCGCATCGTCAGAGGACGCGACGATGGAGGCCAGCCGTGCATGAGCCTCTCCGGACTTCTCGAGCTCAGCGGTGCGCTGCCGGACGCGTAGTTCGAGCTGATCCCTGGCATCGCGCAATGCCCGCTCGGCTTGCGCCCGTCCGGCAAAATCCCGGCGGACTGCAAGCATCGCCACGCCAGCGAAGCCGAACGCCAGTAACCCACCGCAGATCATGACCCCTTTGGTGACGGCCGAGCTGCGGCGGGTCCGTTGTTCGCGCTCGCCCAGCAGGGAGGTCTCGGCAGCCTCCATCTGCGCGATCAGGCGGCGAATCTGATCGTGAATCTGCTTGCCCTTTCCTGTCAGAACCGCGGCTTGCGCCGCCGCGAAGCCCTGGTCTCTGCGCAGTTCGATCACCGTGCGCAAATTGGCGAGGCGGTCGGTCAGCAGCGGCTGCAGCACTTCGAGCCGCTGCTGTTGAGCGCGGTTGTCCGCCGTCAGCTGGCGTAAGCCGCTCGTCTGAGTGCCGATGACTGCCGCCGCCTGGAGATAGGGCTGCAGGTAGCCCTCGTCGCCGGTGATAACGTAACCGCGCTCAGCGCTCTCGGAGTCGGTGGTGGCAGCGAGCAGCAATTCCAGGCTGCCGAGAACCTCGCGGGTGTGCTCCACCCAGGCCGCGTTCTCGTTCAGACGTGCAAGGCTCAGATAGGAGACTATCCCGATAGCGGCCAGGCAAGTGAGCGCAACGGCGAAGCCGAGGCGGATTTTTCGCTCGGTGGAAACCAGGTCCGCATCCGCGCGCTGCTCTTCGCCTGACTGGCGCGATCGCGGCAGTGACGGGCCGCCCGATGGCTCTGAGGTGGCCGCGGGGGCGACTCCGTTCTCCGCCTCGCTCATGGACCTGATAGTACGTTACTCGTCCTCAGCGCGCTGCGGCGCGTCCGGGCCGCCATTGGGGGGGCGCATCAGCGCGCCTCCGGATGAGGTGATGAGCGAGCGAAACTCGGCTGCCGGCATGGGTTTCGCCGCAATGAAGCCCTGGAACTGCGGACAGCCAAGGCGTAGCAGTTCGCGCAACTCTGCCTGAGTTTCCACACCTTCGGCGATCGCTATCATGTTGAAGGAACGCGCCAGCGACAGGATCGTCGATACCACCGCGAGGTGGCGGGGATTGGCGTCGAGGTTCGTGATGAACGATCGATCGATCTTCAGATACTTAACGGCCAGTTGCGACAGACGACTCAACGAGGAATGACCCGTGCCGAAGTCATCGATCGCAATGCCGATGCCGGCGGCGGCGAGGCGGTCGAGAGCCATCGCCGCGCCTTCGCGACCGATCATCAGCGCACTCTCGGTGATTTCTATGTCGATGCGCCGATCAATCGCGGCGAGCGGCGCGATCGCGCTCAGCAGCGAATCGACGAACTCGCTGTGCCTGAACTGCAGGGCGGAGACGTTGACGGCGATAGGTATCGACGGCAGCCCGTAGCCGTGCCAGTCGAGGGTGTCCGCGACCGCCTGCTGGATCACCCACTGACCGACATCGACGATCAGTCCCGATTCCTCTAACACCGGAATGAACTCGGCCGGCGAATGCAGCGTTCCGGACGAATCCTTCCAGCGCAGCAGTGCCTCCACTCCGGCGATCCGCCCGCTTGCCAGAACCAGCTTCGGCTGGTAGTAGAGCGTAAACTCATTGCGTTCGAGCGCGTCGCGCAGCTGCTGCTCGAGACTCATGCGCAGGTGCAGCTCCGCGTTCATCCCCGGGGCATACCGCAGATACCTTTCACCGCCGGCCTTGGCGCTTTTCATGGCCATCTCCGCCCGCTGCAGCAGCGCCTCCGCGGTGAGCCCATCGGACGGATACTGCGCAGCCCCGATCCGCAGCGCTACGCGAATCTCCTGGCCATCGACGATCACCGGCGCCGCAAACGACTGCTTCAGCTGCGCGCCGGTGCGAGCGGCTGACGCATCGGCGGCGCGGGTGCCCATCATCACGAGACTGAAACAGCCATTGCCGAGGTATGCCACGTGTGTCGGGTCGTCGACGAAGCTCTTGAGTCGCTCGGCGACCAGCTGCAGGAGACGGTCACCGACGTGGCGACCGTAGCGGTCGTTGATCGCGCCCAGCCGTTCGACATCGAGGGTCAGCGTGATGAGCTCGCGCACCTCGTAGGCCTGGGCGATGCTCAGGGCGCGGGCGACGCGCTCACAGAACAGTCCGCGGCGTGCCAGCCCGGTCATGGGATCGAAATACGCCAGGTATTCCGCGGCGCCCTCCTTCTCGATGTACTGCAGCGCAAACGACAGGCTGCCGGCTACCTGCCGCAACAGGGCCGTTTCCTCATCATCGAAGGCACCGGGCTCGATGGAGCCCAGATCCAGCGCGCCGACCACGGTTCCATCTACGGATAGCGGCCAGACCGAGAAGGAGCGCAGCCCGAACTTCAGCAGTGCCTCGCGACCGTAGACGTTGCGTGTCCGGTCGGCCAGGTCGTTGCACACGACCGGGCGGCCGGTCGCCAGCGCCTCTTCGGTGAGGCTGGAGAAACTCGGCGCATTCGCCCGCACCGACGCCGAGAATTCCCTGAAGGTGCCGGCACGCGCGCCGGCCAGCGCGACGATGCGCGCCGTCGCGGTACCAGCCTCCACCAGTAACACGGCTGCCGCGGGGTAGCCGCCCTGGGTCGCCGCTATGCGACATACCTCCTGCAGCAACTGCGGGCGGTCGCGAATGCGCAGCACCGCTGAATTGATGCTGCTCAACATCATGTGAATGCGGCTGAGGCGCTCGATACGCTCCGCCTGCAGCTTGCGGACGGTGACGTCACGATCCGTACCGCGGAAACCGGTAATGAGCCCGTGGTCGTCGATGAGCGCGAGCGCATGCCGCTCGAGCCAGCGGTAGCTGCCGTCGCGGTGCCGGAAGCGAGCGGTGAGACTCGAGAGACGCCGCTCCTTCGCACCCAATGCGCCCAACGCCCCTTCCATCAGGGCGCGGTCATCGTCATGCACGTGTGTCGAGAAGTGGATGCCCAGTATCTGCTCGCCCGGCAGGCCGAGTATCGCCTCGGCGCCCGGGCTCGAGAAGACGTAGCGCCCGTCGACGTCGAGCTCCCAGATCCAATCCTGGGACGCATGAACGAGATCACGGAAACGACGCTCGGCGCGCAGTGCGATGCGGCGTTCCTGGCTGTCCTTGAGCGCGCGAACTACCGAATGTCCCAGCCGCGCGAGGTTCGTCTTCAGAACGTAGTCCGTCGCTCCCGACTTCAACGCCTCGATGGCACGTTCCTCACCCATGGCTCCCGAAACGAAGATGAAGGGAATCTCCGCGGCCTGGGCGTGAGCGATCCGCAGCGCCTCCAGGCCATCGAAGCCAGGTAGTTTGAAGTCGCACAGTATGAGATCGGGTTCGCTTTCGAGACCACGCCGAAAGTCCTGCTCGGTCTCGACGCGCTCGACCGTCCAAGTCAGCCCTGAGCGCTTGAGCTCGTTCTCGGCAAGGATCAGGTCTGCGGGGACGTCCTCAACGGCCAGGATGCGAATCGGGCGGCTCATGACACTGTAGCCCGGCTGCCCCGGCGCGCGAGCGCGTCCGCTGCGTTCGCATCACCATCCGACTGTCGCGCCTCCCCCCCGGCTGCTATGAAATCTTGGGCAGGCGTCACCATCGATCTGCGGTTACCCTCCTCTGGGGGGTTCTCGCCAATCTCCCCGGTGCCGACGCCGATAGATTCGCTCACCGCCCTTGCAAGCGCCAAGCGGCAGCTGCGGCACGACTGTTGGGGGTTCCAGCGGCGACCATTGTTTGCGTTGCTGCGGCACGAGTGCTCGGAGCCGTTTGCGCCAATTTGTACCGCCGTGCTGTTATCCGGCCGGGTCGAATTGCGCGCCATCAGTCCACTGGCTATCAATGTCGTCGCGGATTTTGCGGCCAGCTGTCGTTCAACCGCCAAAGCGGCCGTGGGTGCCGCGACAACCTGCGGCTCACTGCCGGGGGCGTTAGCGCACTCGCTGCGGATTTCTCGCATTTGCGGTCGCCCGGTAGAGCGAGGCGATCCCGCTTTCACGACTGCCTCCGTGAATCTCGTCGACTGCTATTGCTGATCAACAGCCTGCGCGGCTGAGCTTGCGTGAGCATGTCGGCCAGCTGAGCGGACATTGCAATTGCAACGCGGCGTGGCCCGGGGGCCGATTCAGCTCGGCGGTGCGGACCCCGCGGCATCGGCCCAGCCACCGCCGAGCGCCCGGATGAGATCCACGCTGGCACGCAGCTGCTGCGTGTCGAGATTGAGCGCCTCGAGCTCGCTCTGCAGCACGGCTGTCTGGGAGGTGACGACGGTGAGATAGTCGGTCGCACCCTTGACGTAGAGCGCCATCGACAGATCCAGGGTATGGTGCGCAGCGTCGACCGCAGCCTTCTCCTCCACGGCGGCGTCGTGGTAGTGGTTGAGGGTGGCGAGGCTGTCTTCCACCTGCTGAAACGCGCTGACGACGGTTCCGCGGTAATTCGCGGCTGACGCGTCGAACTGCGCGCGCGCCTGTGCGACTTGCGCGCGGCGCAGGCCGCCGTCAAACACGCTGAGCAGCGCGCCCGGTCCGATCGCCCAGAAAGAGCTCGGCGCGCTCAGCCAGTTGGAGAAGGCTTTGCTCTCGAAGCCGCCCGCGGCGCCCAGTGTGATCGTGGGAAAATACGCTGCGCGTGCCACCCCGATGCCCGCATTGGCCGCGATCATGCGCCGCTGCGCGGCGGCGATATCGGGACGGCGCTCCAGCAGGGTGCTGGGGACGCCGCTGGGAATCTGTGGCAGCGGCAGGGTGACGATCTGCGGTTTGATCGAGAAGGTCGAGGCCGACACTCCCAGCAATGCGGCAATCGCATGCTCCATCAGCGCGCGCTGCGCGAGCGTCTGCGCCGCCTGGGAGCGCGCGGCCTCGAGCTGCGTCTGCGCCTGCGAGACGTCGAGGCCGGGCGCGATGCCGGCATCGTGACGCTGCCCGGTGAGGGTGAGCGCGCGCGCGTAGGCCGTCACGGTCTCACCGAGGATCGCGCTGTCGCGATCGAGACTGCGCAGCTGGATGTAATCGTCGACCAGCTGCGCGATCAGCGACAGCCGGGCATTCTCGAGATCCGCGGCGGAGGCCGCGGCGTTGGCCTCGCCGGCAGCGACCTCATTGCGTATCTGCCCCCACAGATCGAGCTCGTAGCTCACGCTGCCGCCCACGGTATTGGCGTTGTAGTAGGTCGGCGTGGTGGGTCCCCTGATCGGATCGTTGATCGATTCGCGGGCGCGCTCGACCCCGGCGCTGGCACCGAGCGTGGGAAACAGGCCGGCGCGGGCCTGGTCACTGAGCGCCCTCGCCTGCGCGTAATTGGCCACTGCGGCGGCCAGCGTCGGGTTCCCGGCAATCAGTCTCTTTTCCAGTTCGTCGAGCTCAGCGTTGTCGTACAGCGTCCACCAGCTGTCGCGCGGCAGTCGGTCCGCCGGCTGCGCCTGCGTCCACGGTCCGAGCTCCTTGTAAGCGCCCGCCGTGGGCACGACCGGAGTCTTGAGCGGCGGCGTGAGCGAGCAGCCGCCCAGCAGGAGCGTCAGCGCCGCGACGCACTCCGATATGAGGTTAGCCCTTTTCATTTTGGTGCTTCGTCTGGCGAGCGTCGGCGTCGAGCGCCGTTGCACCCGTGAGTCGTACGCTGACACCGGTACCGATGCCATCGGGCGGGTTTTCGATCACGCGGTCGTTCGGGGCGAGGCCCGAGGCGATCTCGACAACCGCGCCCAGATCGCGCTCGAGCGATACCGGCTTGAGCAGCACGCGGTCGTTCGTATCCACCGTGGCGATCGACAATCCCCTGGCGTCGAAGATCAGCGCGCTCGAGGGCACGCGCAGCACGCGGGTGGGAGCGACCATCTGCAGATGGATGCTGGCGTAGTCGCCCGGCATCAGCTCTGCGGCACTGTTGTCGACGATGAGCTGCATCAGCGTCGTGCCGCTGCTGGCGTTGACCGCCTGGGCCGATGCTTCGACCGTTCCGCTATAGGTCTTATCAGGATGCTCAGGGACACGGATCGTGGCCTGGGTGCCCGGCGGGACGCTCGGCACATCGTTCTGCGGTACGTTGACGTAGACGCGCAGCTTGCTGGTATCGGAGATGACGAACAGCTCCGCGCCGCCGGCAGCTCCGACATTGATCAGTGCGCCGATGTCAGTTTCGCGTGCCGTGACGACGCCGTCGAACGGTGCGACCAGGTGTTTGAACCCTTCCTCTGCGACCAGGCGGTCGACGTTGGCCTGCGCCGCCTTCACCTGGGCGATATTGGCGTGCAGGGTGAAGGTGCGCTGGTCGACGTCCTGCCTGGCGACCGCATCGGTGCCCGCCAGCGACTGCCAGCGCTCGGCGCTGATTTGCGCCAGTTTCGCATTGGCCCTGGCGACGCTCAGGTCGGCGCGCGCCTGGGTGAGCTGCTGGTCGAGATCGGGCGTGTCGATATCCGCCAGCGCCTCGCCGGCCTTCACTTTGTCGCCGATGTCGTGCTGCCAGTCCTTCAGGTACCCCGGGACGCGCGCGTAGATGGGCGCACGGATGAACGCTTCCAGGCGTCCGGGCAATACCAGCCCGCCATGATCCGTGGTATCCACCGGAGTCACGACGGCCACGGTCGGTAGCGCTTGCGCTTCTGTCAGCGCGCGCAGGCGCGCGTTTTGTGCGGCACGTGAGACCATGCCATGCGCCACGATGACGACGGCGAGAGTCAGGAACCCACCGCCGACCCAGCGCAGCCGGCGCAGCACGGCACTGCCGCTATCGCGATCAGACTGGGACATGAATTCCTCCTGAGCTGGGTTCGGGCGCCGGCTGCGGGCGGTAGCGGCGGTGAATGAGGCTGAACACCACCGGGACGAAGAACAGCGTCGAGACGGTGGCGAACATCAGGCCGCCGATGACCGCTCGGCCGAGCGGCGCATTCTGCTCACCGCCTTCGCCAAGGCCCAACGCCATCGGCAGCATGCCGATTACCATCGCGAGCGCCGTCATCAGCACCGGGCGCAGGCGCACAAATCCGGCCGCGAGCGCGGCTTGCGTCGCATCGCCGAGCTCGTTGAGCTTCTCGCGCGCAAAACTGATGACCAGCACGCTGTTCGCCGTCGCGACGCCCATGCACATGATGGCGCCGGTGAGCGCAGGCACCGACAGGGTGGTGTGCGTGGCAAACAGCATCCAGATGATGCCGGCGAGCGCTGCCGGGAGCGCCGTGATGATGACGAACGGGTCGCTCCACGACTGGAAGTTGATGACGATCAGCAGATACACCAGCACGATGGCGCCGAGCAGCCCGAACAGCAACCCGGAGTAGGCGCTGTTCATGGTCGCCGTCTGTCCGACCAGGGCTACGATCGCGCCCTTCGGCTTGTCCTTGGCGTTCGCGGCCATGACCTTGCGAATGTCGTGCGAGACTGCACCGAGGTCGCGCCCCTGGGTCGTCGCGTAGATCTCCACCATCGGAGCGATGTCGTACTGCGAGATCACCGCGTCACCGTGGCTGCGGCGGATGTCGGCAACACCGCCGAGCACTGTGGTGGGCGCTCCGCTGGCGTTGATCGGCAGATTGCGCAGCTCCGGCAGCGTGTCGATCTGGTATTGCGGCGTCTGCATGGCGATTGGATAAGTGACGCCGTTTTTCTCGTTCAGCCAGTAGGTTGGGGCGACCTGAATCGAGCTGGCAAGGTTGACGACCAGACTGTCGGTCACGTCGGCCGCGGTCACCCCGGTGTATCGGGCCCGCGTCCGGTCGAGGTCGACATCGATCGTCGGCAGAGCGGCGGACTGCTGGATGCGTGCATCGGCTACGCCGCTGATACGACGGACCTGCGTCAGTAGTCGGTTGGCGTAGGCGTAATCCGCGGCGAGATCGTTGCCACGGATCTGCAGATCGATCGGTGCCGGGGCGCCGAAATTGAGAATCTGGCTGACGATATCGGCAGGCAGGAACGCAAAGGTCATACCAGGGAAGCGGCGCGGCAGCTGCTGGCGCAACCGCTGCACGTAATCGGCAGTCGGTGCGTGGCCCGGGTTCAACGAGATCTGGATATCGCCGTCCGACTCGTTGATCGTACCGGTGTTGTTGTAGATCGTGTTGATCGCCGAAACATAGGTGCCGATATTGTCGGCCACCGCCGCCACTTCGCCCGGGGGGATCACCTGGCGGATGGCCTGCTCCACGTCGGCGAAGCGCGCAGCGGTCTCCTCGATACGCATGCCGACCGGCGCCCGCACGTGCAGCAGTATCTGGCCGCCGTCGACCTGCGGGAAGAAGTTGCGGCCGAGAAACGGCGCCAGCAGGAACGAGACGACGATGAAGGCAAGGAAGGCGGCGAGAAAGCGTCCGCGGTGCGCCATGGCGAGCGTCAGCAGGTCGTGATAGCCCGCGCGCAGACGCTCGAAGCCTGCTTCGAAGCCGCGCTGCAGGCGTACCAGCGGGTTCCTGGAGACCGCAGCCTGCGGGGTGCTCCCAGGGCCTGCCGCCGGGCCGACGTGCCTTCGCAGCAGATACTTCGCCATCGTCGGCACCAGCGTGCGCGACAGCAGGAACGAGAAAACCATGGCGAACATCACGCTCTCCGCCATGGGTACGAACAGGAAGCGCGCCACCCCGTTGAGGAAGAACATCGGGATGAACACGATGCAGATACACAGCAGCGACACGAACGCCGGCACGACGATCTGCGAGGCGCCATCGAGGATCGCACTCTGTACGTCCTTGCCCTGCTCGAGGTGGTAGTTGATGCTCTCGATCGTTACCGTGGCCTCGTCGACCAGTATGCCGACGGCGAGCGCGAGACCCCCCAGGGTCATGATGTTGAGCGTCGCGCCGATCGCTGACAGGGCGGTGATCGCGCCGAGGATCGACAGCGGTATCGAGGTGGTCACGATCAGCGTCGAGCGTGCGCTGCCGAGGAACAGCAGGATCATCAGACTGGTGAGCGCCGCGGCGATCACGCCTTCGCGGATCACGCCGCTGATCGCTGCGCGCACGAATATCGACTGATCACCGATCGGCTTGATGTCGAGCGCATCGGGGAGCGATGGCTTGATGACCGTCAGCATCTTCTTGATGCCGCTGACGATGTCGAGCGTCGAGGTGGTGCCGTTCTTGAACACGCTCAGCAGCACCGAGCGATTGCCGTCGACATGTACGATGTTGGTCTGTACGGCGTTGCCGTCGTGCACCTGAGCCACGTCGTGCATGTAGACCATCGCGCCTGCGACGCTCTTGATCGGCAGATCGCCGAGCTCGGAGATCTGCGCGGGCGCGCTGTTGAGGTTGATGTTGTACTCGTAATTGCCGATCTTCTCCGAGCCGACCGGGGTGATGAGGTTCTGCGCCGCCAGCGCCTGAGCGACGTCCAGACCGGTCAGGCCGCGGGCCTGCAACGCCGCGGTGTTCAGATCGAACATCACCTGCGGCGTCTTGCCGCCAAACGGCCAGGGGATGCCCGCCCCCTGCACCGTGATCAGGCGCGGCCGTACGAAGTTGAGCCCGAGATCCGCCAGGTTCTGCTCTGTCAGTCCCTTACCCGATAGCGCCAGCTGAATGATCGGCACCGTCGAGGCGCTGTAGTTGAGGATCAGCGGCGGCGTCGTGCCAGCGGGCATCTGCTTGAGCAGGCTCTGCGCGATCGCGGTGACCTGCGCGTTGGCGGTGGCGATATTGACCGAGGGGTGGAAGAAGATCTTGACGATGCCGAAGGTGGTATACGAATTTGCCTCGAAGTGCTCGATATCGTTGACGGTGGTCGTCAGCGCCCGCTCGAATGGGGTGATGATGCGCCCCGCCATCTGCTCCGGCGGCAGACCCTGGTACTGGAACGCTACGGCGATGATCGGAATGTCGATGCCCGGAAAAATATCTACCGGCATGCGCAATGCGGTGAACGTTCCGATCAGAAGGATCAGCAGCGCCGACACGACAAACGTGTAGGGCCGGCTCAGTGCTATGCGGACTATGGCGAGCATGTAGGTGTCAGCAGCCTGGTAGGGTTGTTACAGACGGGCCCCGCCGGCGTCCTGGGTGGCCAGCCCGCCCAGCGCCGCCCAGTCGAGATGCTCCCCGCCGCCGACCAGCAAGCGCAGCAAGCGATCATGCAGCAGGCTTCCCAGGGGCATCGGCACGCGCAGAGCCTCGGCTGCGGCCAGCGCCAGGCGCACGTCCTTGTAGGCGAGCGGTGCGGCGAAGGCGGCTGGCTCAAACCTGCCCTGGGCGATGAGCGGACCGTAAGTCGTATACGGTGCCGCGTTGAACACCGTGGCGGTGAGCAGATCGATGTACGCCCGGCGGTCGATGCCGGCCTTGTCAATGAGTGCGACGGCCTCGCCCATCGCCTCGATCGCGGCCGCCGTCACAAAGTTGCCGGTCAGCTTGACGAGATTGGCGGCCGCCGGCTCAGTGCCTATCGGGATCGCTTTCTGTCCCATCGCGTGCAACAGCGGTGCGCAGGCCTCGATCGCCGCGGGATCGCCCGCCGTCACGATGAACAGCTGGCCCGCGCCCGCTGCTGCCGGGCGACCGAAAACCGGCGCTGCGACGAAGCGCTGCCCGTTACGCGCGTGGGCCGCGGCGAGCTGTTTCGAGAGCGCGACGCTGATGGTACTCATCGACAGATGGATGGCGCCCGCGGCGAGGCTTGCGAGCATGCCGTGTTCCGCCAGGACCACAGCGGCGACCGCCGCATCATCTGCAAGCATCGTGATGGCCACCTCGCCGTGACAGGCAGCGGCGACGCTATCTGCCTCGTGCGCACCGAGCGCGAGGAGCGCGCGCCGCTTCTCCGGGCTGCGGTTGAACACCGTGACTTCATGTCCGGCCTTCACCAGATTCGCTGCCATCGCCGCGCCCATGTGACCGAGCCCGATAAATCCAACTTTCATACAATCGACTCCAGGTTTTGTTTCGGTCAGGAGCGCTGCGGAGGTGCCATGAACTCGGGCCCGACCGGATCGGTGATCGTCTCGCCGAGGATGCGATCGATTCGCGCCCGGGCTGCGCTCCCGAGGGACCAGCCTGCCACGTCGTGCGTGGCCTCCAGTTGACCCGGGTGGCGCCCGCCCCACAGCGCGACGCTGACGCCCTGGTCGAGCACCCAGCGCACCGCCAGCTGGATCACCCGCCGCTGGAAGAAATCCTGCGCCAGCTGATCGAGCTGGCGCACCGCCTGCAGGTACTGCGCATAGCGGGGGGGCCGGAACTTGGGGTCGAGCCGCCGCAAATCATCGCCGCCGAAAGTGGTGTCGGCGCGCATCCGACCGCTGAGCAGTCCGCGACACAGCGCGCCGTACCCGAGCGTGGCGATGTTGTTCGCGCGGCAGTACGGCAGCAGCTGCGCCTCGATGGCTCGCTCGAAAAGGTTGTACGGCGACTGCAGCACGTGCAGTGGCGCGACGGCGCGGAAGCGCTCCATCTGCGCCACTGAGAAATTGCTGACCCCGATCGCGCGGATCTTGCCTTGCTCGTAGAGCGCGCGCATGGCTGCGGCGGTTTCCTCGATGGGTACCAGCGGATCGGGCCAGTGCACCTGGTATATGTCGATGTAGTCGGTGCGCAGCCGGCGCAGTGAAGCGTCGATCTCCTGCATGATTCGCGCCGGGGTGGCATTGCGAAAGACTTTGCCGTCGCGCCATTCCAGGCCCACCTTGGTGGCGACGAGCGCCCGGGCCCGCAGACCGGCAGCTCCCAGCGCCTGGCCGACGATGTGTTCGGATACCCCGAACCCGTACGCCGGTGCGGTATCGATCAGGTTGATGCCCTGCTCGAGCGCGGCGCGGATCGTCGCGACCGACTCGCGCTCGTCGGTTCCGCCCCACATCCAGCCGCCCATTGCCCAGGTTCCGAGCGCCACGCGTGAGGCGCGCAGCTGCGTGCCGGGAATGTCAACGGACTCAGTCTGGGCTTCGTGCATCTGAACCTGGACTGACTGTGGCATGGGCGCGGACTCCTCTTTGGCGACGGTAGACTGGTTGCTGGTCCCGGTAGCTGCAGAGGTTGCACCGCAGGTCTTGCGTGGACATTTCCGCGAGCTGTGCGTGCGTTGCAGTTGCAACGGTGGCAGGAACGAATGTCGGAGAGGCCGCCGGCGCCTCTGCAGCGCAAAGGGGCGACTGCCGAATCGACAGTCGCCCCTGGTACTTACACGGCCGAGGTCGAGCGCCGCTATTTTTTAGGGGCGCACGTGGCGCTGCCCAACTCAACCTGCTCCAGCGCAGGGAACTCCGTGCTCGGGAACGGCTGCTGCCCAGCGCTGCTGGGCTGTACGCACTCGTAGCTCAGCAGGAAGGCCATGACGGCTGCATATTCGTCTGGCGTGAGCGAACCAGGCGCAGTCAGTGGCATCGATTGCGTCACCACGCTGCGCAGCTGCGCACCGTTGAGGTGCGAGTGGCCGAAGCCGGGGCCGGTGAGCGCCGGTGCCGAGATACCCTGCAGACTGGCACCGTGGCAGACCGCACACTCCCGGGAATAGACCTCGCCGCCCTGAGCGACCTGCTGCTGGGTGTAGGGCACGGAGCCGGTAGACGTCGACGGCGGCCCGGCGGATTCGCCGCTGCCGTTGGTAGCGTTTGCCAGCGCCACCTGGCCAGCGACATCGTTTTCGACTGCGGAGACCGGGCCCAGCCGGTAGGCGATTACGCGGCTACCGTGCGACGACGGCAGATTCGGAGTCTGCTGGTTTCCCGCCTCGCCGACGACGACTGTCAGGTATTCGTTGCCGTCGAGCTGGTAGGCGGAAATGGGCGCCACGACCGCCGAGCCGGTGAAGTCCTTCCAGTACTGCTGTCCTGATGCCGCGTCGAACGCATAGACATTGCCTCCCACGTCGCTGGTGAAAGCGAGACCGGTTGCGGTGATCAGGACTCCGCCGTCTGCCGGGTAAGGCAGCGGGTTGCGCCAGCGGATCCTGCCGGTGCTGACGTCGATGGATGTGAGCACGCCGGTGCCATTGCGGCGTTTCGGCAGCGGTCCGCCCGTGTAGGTTTGCCCTGGAACGTATTCCGGGTCGGTGCTGATGATCTTAAAGACCGCACACTCCTCGGTGCTCGGTATCAGGAACGAATTACTGTGGGGGTCGTATGCGCCGCCGTTCCACTCGATGCCACCGCCGTGGTTGGGACATGCCTCGGTGCCCTGCAGCGTGGGCGCAGTGTCCAGTCCGGACTGTTGGCTGACCGCCAGGCGATGCACGACCTCACCGCTCTTGCGGTCCAGCAGCACAAAATTGCCCGCCTTGTCCCCGATCGCAACCAGCGGGCGTGCCTGGCCGTCCACGCGGCCCTCGAACAGGACGGGGATCATGGCCGGATCATCATCGTGAGTATCGTTCTGCAGAATCTTGTAGTACCACTTGATCCGCGGTTTGGCGCCCGAGATGTCCAGGGCCACGAGCGAATCCGTATAAAGGTTCTCGCCCTTTCTGCCCGTGAGCACCATGTCAGGCCCGGGATTTCCGGGCGCCACAAACAATGTGTCGGTGGTCGCGTCGAGCGCCAATCCGCTCCACACGGCGCCGCCCCCGTGCTTCCAGGAATCACCCGGCCAGGTTGCGTGTCCTGGCTGCCCGGGGCCAGGAATGGTCTGCCAATCCCACAGGCGCTTGCCATCCTTGATGCTGAAGGCGCTGACCAGACCGAGCGTACCGTTATCGCCACCACCGGTGCCGAGGATGATCTTGTCCTTATAGACGTAGGCAGCCATCGAATAGAAGCTGTTGCTCGTATCCCGACACCCCAGCACGTTCCACAGACGCTTGCCGGTCGCCGCATCGAGCGCGATTACCCGGCAATCCTGTGTCGCGATGAATACCTTGCCATCGGCCAGGCCGACACCGCGATTCACCGCATACAGCAGCACGTACTGCGGGTTGTATGGAGCCTGCCAGCGCAGCTTGCCATTGCCGGCATCCAGCGCGAGCACTCCATCGTGGGGGGTGGAGAGGTAGACGCTGCCGTTCCACACGAGCGGCGATGCCTCCTGCTGCCCGTCATCGGCGATGCGCGTCTCCCAGGCCACGCTCAGGCGGTCGACATTGGTGTTGTCGATCTGGGTCAAACCCGTGTAACGATTTCCGGCGTAGCTCTTGGCGGGGAGGACCCAGCTGGCGTCGTCCTGCGAGGCGTCCAGCAGCGTGTCCGCAGTCGGGGAGCTCGCCGCGGTGCCCGCGGCCAGCGCCGCTGCGCCGGCGCCTGCGAAGACGAGGGCCCCGCCGGCCACGAGCGCGCGCAACCACCTGCCCCATCGATTGAATGGCCTGTCATCCCCTTGCGCCGGCGGCCGTGAGCCTGCCCGCCGGGCTCGCCCGGTGTTGGTCATGACGGAACCTCCTGAACTTCGTGACGCTCTGGTGCGTCGTGCTGATGATTCGCCATGCAGGTTCCGGCACCGGTATTGCCGCGCCATGTCCGCGCGCTTTCGACCTATGTCGATTGAAACGCCGGTGCGGGCACGTCGCTTCCGGGCGTCGGCTTTAGCCCAGCGCCATGACGGCAGCGAACACGCCGAACATGCAGGCCATTCCGATCACGACAATCCACAGTGGATTGCGCAACGCATTTTGCGGCGTCCCTGGATCGTCGTTCGCGGCCGAGCCGGCGTCTGGCGCCGCCAGCAACGCATCGCTCGGCGCTGCGACGGCAGCTCGGCCCGTGGGCCGGCCGAAGAAAGCCTGCTGGACCGCGAACGCCGCCGGCAGCGGCGACCTCGCCTGCACGTCTGGAGGTGTCATGTCGCTTCTCCGTGCGGCGACGCACTGTCGCCGCTGTCAGGATGAAGCGTGCCGGATGAAGATTTCGGGCGGTTGTTAGCTAGGTCGTTGGGTGTTGCAGCCGTAATGGCCGCGGCAACGTCGCGATACGCTCAATACAATACTTCGACCGCGCAATCGAACGTATAGCCTGCGCCGCGCTCCGTGACGATAAACCTCGGTGCGGACGGATCGGCTTCTATCTTGCGGCGCAAGCGTGCCACCTGAACATCGATCGAGCGATCATAGACCTCGTTGTCATACACGTGACTCGCCTCGAGGAGTTGATCGCGTGTAAGAACCCGTTGCGGGGCGGCGAGCAGTGCGGCGAGCAGGTTGAACTCGCCGTTGGTGAGATCAACGCCTCGACCGTCGCGCTGCTTGAGGCGCCGGGTACGCAGATTGAGCTCGAATTCGGCAAAACGGTAGGCGCGAACGTTACGCTCGCGCGCTTGCGTCAGCGCTGCGCCTTTGGTTCGTCGCAGCACCGTGCGAATACGCGCCAGCAGCTCGCGCGGACTGAAAGGCTTGGTCAGGAAATCGTCGGCTCCCAGCTCGAGTCCCATGACGCGGTCGGCTTCGTCGCGCACCCCGGTTAGCATGACGATCGGGATCGCAGAACTCTCGCGCATCGAGCGTGCAATCGCCATGCCGTCCTCGCCGGCAAGCCGCAAGTCGAGGATGACGAGGTCGATTGCCTCATCGGCGAGAACCTGCGACATGTGCTTGCCGCTCGCGACCACGCTGACGCGCAGCCCGTTCTCCTGGAGATAGTCCTCCAAGAGCCCACGGATCTGCGGATCATCGTCCACAACCAGGATGTGCGGCTGAATGGTTTCCGACATAGCTGCTCCTCTGTCGTCCGAGCTGGGGATCCAGCACGAAAGTCAACGAGCCGATTCTGCAGCGGCACGACCGGGCGTGTCCTGCTCGCCGCCGGTGTGAAGCGCCGCCCCCAGCACCCGTGCAAGCGACTCGGCAAGATCGCGACCCTGTAGCGGCTTGCGCAGCACCGCTTGTGCACCGATCGCTGCCGCCCGCTGCGTGAGCTGCGCACCACCGTGACCGCTCATGAGGATGATCGGTAAGGTGGGTCTAATCCGCCGGAATTCGGCCGCGAGCTCGCTGCCGACCAGATCCGGCATCGCCTCATCGGTGAGCACCAGATCGAAGCGCTGCGGCTCGGCGCGGAACGCCTGCAGCGCTGCATTGCTGGAGTCGAAGCCCAGCGTCTGGTAGCCGAGCCCGGCGAGCAGCTCCTTGGCGAGCGCCACCAGCGGGCGTTCATCGTCGACAATCATCACGGTTTCACCGCGGCCGCGCGGCAGCTCGCGCGCCGCCCTGGCCGCAGGAACCTGGGCTTCCCCGGCGAGCGGCAGCCAGATCGCGAACTTCGTGCCCTGCTGCGGATTCGTAGTCACGTCGATCGCGCCACCGAGCTCGGAGACGATGCCGTGCACCAGCGACAGGCCGAGACCGGTACCTTCGCCGACACCTTTGGTGGTGAAAAAGGGATCGAAGATGCGCTCCAACACGGCGGCCGGGATGCCGGCGCCGGTGTCGCTGACGACGAGCCGTACATACGCTCCCGCAGCGAGAGTACCCCGCGAAAGCCAGCGCTGCTCGCTCAGCTCGACGCGCTCGAGAGCCACGCCAAGCACCCCGCCCTTGTCCATTGCGTGCACGGCGTTGGTGCACAGGTTCATCGCCACCTGGTGCAGATGCGTGGCGTCGCCGATCACCGCGGCGTTTCCCGCTGTCAACGCCTTGTGCAGACGGATACCCGCGGGCAGCGAACCGCCCAGCAGCTCGAGCGTCTCCTCGATCACCGCCTGAACGTTCACCGGTACCCGCTCGCCGAGCCCGCTGCGGCTGAACCCGAGGATGCGGTCTACCAGCGTCTTGGCGCGGTCTGCGGCGTGCATGACATTGTCGAGGTAGCGCCGCAGGGCGCTGCCGGGGGGCGAGTGCTGGTGCGCGAGCTCCCCGTACCCGAGGATTGCGCCGAGGATGTTGTTGAAGTCATGCGCAATGCCGCCGGCCAATGTCCCCATCGCCTCCATCTTCTGCGATTGCCGCAACTGCGCCTCCAGGTGCTGTTGGGCGATTTCCGCCTGTTTTTGCACGGTGACATCGATGGCCGAACCGACGAACCGATACGGCTGGCCCGCGGCGTCGCGCTGACAGCGGCCACGCCCCAGCAGCCAGCGCCACTCACCGTCAGGCTGACGGACGCGGTATTCACACTCATAGCGGGGCGTGCGTCCCGCGAAATGGTCTGCGGTTGCCGCTTCGAACCGCGCTACGTCGTCCGGGTGTATGACGACTCGCGCCCGCCACTCGCTGCGCGTGACGATGGCGTTCTCACTGTTCTGCCCCACCCAGGTCAGCATCTTCGGCGAGAGAAACAGCCGATCGCTCGCGATGTCCCAGTCCCAGTAGCCTTCATTCGCCCCTTCCATCGCCAGGGCGTAGCGCTCTTCGCTCACACGCAGCGCACGCTCTCCGGCCTCGACGCGCCGCAATTGGTGCAGCAGACCGGCGATCGCGACGACGCCGAGCAGCGTGACGATGAGAGTGCGCAGCGCGAGCCGGATCGCCTCGTCGCGCCAGGGCTGCAGCGCGACTGCCTCTTCGCGGGTGACCGCGAGTTTCATCGGCGTGTCCCTTACGCCGGCGACTTCGAGAAAGTCGCGCTGGCCGTCGACGGGATTCACGAATCGCCTGGCCTGAGCCAGCGCCGCAGCCACGAACTGCGGGAATCTCTCTCCAACCGCGCCCGGCCTCGGCGGATTACGCACCAGCAGCGTGCCGTCGTCGCGCAGCAGGTGGATGGCACTGCCCGCGCTTAAGTTTACCGCGCCGTAGAACTGCTGCAGATCCCGCAAGTCGACGATCGCCGTGACGACGCCTGCGAAACCGGCGTTATCGTCGAGCCGACGCGACAGCTCCACCGCGGCGCGGTTCTCGGACCGCGTCACCAGCGGCTCGCTTATGAAGAGTCCCGTCCCGCTACGGTCCCGCTGTGCGAGGAAATACGAGCGGTCAGAGACGTCGAGATCGCCCGGTAAAGCGCTGTTTGAGCGGTAACGCTGAATACCGTGTGAGTCGACGATCGTGAGAAAGCGTACCTGCCTCACCCCCGCAGCACGGTTGGCGAGAACCTGCTCCACGCGTGCCGGCTCGAGGCCGAGGCCAGCGGTTTGATACCAGCGCCCGGTGTCGCGCAGCAGCAAATCGATACCCTGCCACGTCCAGGCGGTCTGCTCGGCGAGCGCCCTGGCGACATTGCCGAGCTCGCGCTGCGTCGCGACCACGGAGTTGCGATAGGCACGCAACGCGTCGTACGCGGACGAACATGCAAACGCGAGAATGACCAGCACTCCGAGCACGATCACTCCGAGCCGCACCCGCTTGAAGCGGACCGCGCGACTCGGGGCCGAGGCAGATTCGTCTGGCGAGGGCATGCGGTGTGTTGGCGCTCTCAACCCGGTGGGCCGATGATAGCGCGCACCGCCTCGAGCAGGTCGCCGCGGTTCAAGGGCTTCGCCAGGACCCGCTCGACGCCGAGCAACTGTGCGGTCGTGCCCGCGCCCGGGACGCCCGAAGAGAACTGCCCCGAGATCGCGATCACGGCTGCGCCCGGATACGCCGCCCGCACCTGCCCTAGCAGCTGGCCGCCGGCCTGTTTGGGCATGTAAATGCTGGCGATCACGAGGTCCGCCGATTCTGCGGGCTGCTGTCCGCGTGGCAGTCCCTCGCGCACCCGATAACCCGCCTGGCTCAGCCACTCTTTTAGCAGAGCGCGCATGAGATAGTTTTCCTCGTATATCACTACGCCTGACATGGATTCCGGCCGCCTGCCCAGTACCAATGGGCCGGGAAGATGCGGGTCGTGGATTGCCATCTGATTTCGCCGCATGGGCCCGAACGCTACAGATGCAATCAAAGTGCCGGTTGCGGAAATCGCCTCGCAATGGCGCGTCAGGAAAGTGTCTCCGTCGCATATGTCAACCGAAGAGGAGTGTTGCCATGCAATGGCGTCTACTTCCGATTGCTGTTCTTACGCTCGGAGTGTGCTCGGCCGATAACCTGCCGGCGCCCGTCGATTACGGCAAGATCTCAGCGACCGATCTCGTCAACCGCACGCCTCAGGGCGGTCTTCACAACCCCTACAAGGATTCGCAGGGGAGCATAGTGGCTCAAGGGGCAGCTCTGTTCCGCAGTTATCCTTGCAGTGGCTGTCACGGCGGCAACGCCGGCGGCGACATGTGCCCGCCTTTGACCACCAGCGACTGGATATACCGCGGAGACGATGACTCGTTGTTTCGTCTCGTCACCCTGGGCAGCCTCGAGCTGCAGAAGAGGGGTTACACCCGCCAGGGCCTCATTACCGCGGCGGGCCCGATGCCGCCCATGGGTCTGATGATCAAGGATTCGGATGATCTTTGGAGAATACTTACCTTCATTCGCTCCCGCTACGACGGTGATCCCGCCTACAAGTACGGAATTCCTGCTTCGCAAGCAGTAGCGTCGGCTGCGGAAGCCAGGGCCACGCCACGGTGACCGCCGTCCGCCCTCGCCTGCTAAGGCATAGTCCCCGCTGCAACGAGCTACGGTTTGGCCGCCGCCGTTGCTGTGGGCGATGCATTTGTCACATAGGTCGTCAACCAGTTGTTCATTTCCCAGAACATGTGCAGCACCGACTCACGCGCGGCGTACCCGTGTGATTCCAGGGGAAGCAGCACGAAGCGTACGGTGCCACCCTGACCCTTGATGGCGCCGAACAACCGCTCACTCTGGATCGGGAACGTCCCGGTGTTGTTGTCGGCCTCCCCGTGGATCAGCAGCAGAGGCGTCTTGATCTTGTCAGCATAGGAAAACGGAGACATCTGGTAGTAAGTCTGCGGCGCCTGCCAGTAGGTTCGGTCCTCGTTCTGGAAGCCGAAAGGCGTAAGCGTTCGATTGTAGGCGCCGCTGCGTGCGATCCCGGCTTTGAACAGATCGCTGTGCGCCAGCAGATTGGCAGTCATGAAGGCGCCGTAGGAATGTCCCATCACCGCGACGCGCGTCCGATCAACCACGCCGCGGCGCACACCTTCGTCGATGACGGCCCTGGCACTCGCCACCAGTTGTTCAACATAGGTGTCGTTGGGTTCGGTCTTGCCCTCGCCGACGATCGGGATCGTGGCGTTCTCGAGCACGGCATAACCCACCGCAGTGAACGGTACCGGCGAGCCCCAGGTCAGGAACGGAAACCGGTAGGGTGAGCCAGTCATCTGTCCGGCAGCATCTCTGGTCTTGTACTCGGTGGGATATGCCTCGATCAAGGCAGGCAGCGGCCCGTCGGCGGGCTTGTAGCCCGGTGGCAGGTAGAGGTTGGCACTCAAAACCACGCCGTCGGCGCGCTGGTACTTGAGGATTGTCTTGTGCGGAAGCGGCGCGGCTCCGTATGGATTGGGAAAGAACGTGACTTGATCCCAGGAATTGCGTGCGCGACCCATCACGTAATAGTTGGGACTCAGTTCGGGTGACTCGCGCTCGATCAGGAGCATCGGTCCGCGGGCGTCGAGCACCGCCGCGGGCATCGCAAAATACGGGGCCGCCGAGCGCCAGATCTGCCTGGCTTCGCCGTTTGTGACTCTGATGGTCGCAACGAACGGCCGGTCGCCTTCGGCGGATGCGCCCATGCCGTGAAAGTAGACCGCAGATGCATCGGGAGTCGTTTGCGCAATGTCCTTTCCCGCGGCATTCATGACAGTGAAGGGCGTGCCGGGATCGTGATAGCGGTCTTCGAAGGAACCTTCAAACCACTTCACCGGGGCGCTGCTCGCGGCCGGCGCAACCCCCAGAATGATGCGCTTGCGATCGCGCCAGCGCGTCTCTTCTACGATGGCGAGGCGGTTGCTCGACCAGGTGATGTGTTTCAGCCGCAACGGCAGCTCGACGAGCTTGCGCGGCGCGGCCTCGAACGGTGCATCCACAAGGAAGACTGTGTCGCGAACGGCTACTTCCTTGTGCGGGTCGCCGCCGTCGGAGGCCTCGACCCAGCAGACAGTGGCGGGAGTGTCGCTGCGCCAGACAAAGTCGCGAGGTCCTGTTTCAACCGCATCATGAATGTTGGGAACCGTGTCCTCGAGAGGTTTATCCGCCAACTGCCTGGTAGCCCCGGTGCCCAGATTGATGACGGAGATGCGCTGCGGAAACCGGTCAAAGGGCAGCAGATACGAGTACGGATGATGACGCTCGTCGATGAGTACATACTTGCCATCGGGCGAGGCCGAAGCAGCCGTGATGACCCCAGGCGCGCCGATCGCAGCCGCCGACCCGTCCAGGCGAACGAGTCGTACCTGCGAGCTCGCGTAGTAATCGAACAGAGTTTCGTCCTCCGGACTCTTCAGCAGATCCTCGAACGTGGGCCCGGGCGTAACGCGGCCAAGGTTTTGCTGGACGACGGGACCCAGCGGTATTTCGCTGCGCTTTGGAGCTGCACCACGGTTTTCTGCCAGTGTCAGGCAGACCAGCCCGCGGCTGTCGGGTAGCCACTCACACGGCGGGCCGAACACCCCATTCAAGGCAATGCCGGCGATCCTGTGTGCCTGCGCTGTCTCGACATCCACAACCCACAGGCTGAGGCCTGCGTCCCCGGCGGCGTCGCTGACGTTCACGAAAGAGAAGTGCCGTGCATCAGGCGCCCAGGCAGCGAATCTCATGCGCGCACTGGCCGGCAGACCCTTGACTGCGATCTCCTTGCCCGCCGGCAACGCCTGCAAGCCGAACGCGGTCATGTAACGCCCGCGACTGGGGCCACTGGTTCGCGGGTTGAAGCGTAACCCCGCCAGGCGCAACTCCGGCTGGGCGAGGTCCGCAATGGTGGCAAGTCCCGACGGGTATTCGCTGATCAGCCACTTTCTGCCGGCAGAATCGGGCGGCGAGACGTCTACGTAAGGGGTGGGCTTCGTGTCCACCAGAGCTACGATGGCTTGTGGCGGCACTTGATAGGTCACACTTGTCTGCGCGGATAGCGGCGCGGACGCAGAGCCACATGCGAGCGCCGCCATCATTGCGGAAATGCGAGTGATGAGCCGGCGGTGTGCGCTTTGCATTGTTCTTGCCTTGCAGACGAAGGGGAAAAGGATTATCCAGGAGCTAATTTACCAATCAGACGATAACCTGCACCTCGCAACCGGCTCGGCCGCGCGCCGGCGATTCACCGCGTACCGATGCTTGTTTGCCTTTCGGTACGGCCTTGCGGCCTAATGCAGCTCGCTCGCAAAACTATAGAGGGGTGGCACCGTGACGCATCGTCGGCTCGGCATCCTAGCAGCGGTGCTAGTCATTTTCACGGCCGCCGCCGCTGACGCGCAAACCTATACGATGCCGAAAGTGCGCGCGATTACTGCGTTCGTACGCCTTGACCCCGCCACGCTCGATCGCCAGATTGCCGACGCACTCACGGTGCTACGCAACGCCAAGGCAGATTTCGTCCGCCGCGGCTACCAGACTGAAACGATTCGCATCGTCACCCAGCCGCTCGGAGAACTTGTCGGCGGGCAATCCGATGACGATGCGCTGCGACTGCTGAAGACCCTTGACGATCTGTCGGCAAAGGAAGGGTTCATTCCAAGTGTTGGCGCGGCGATGATGCGCGATACCGATGATCCGCGCACCATGCATCTGCTCGCCACGGCCCTGTCGACGTTGCCTAACATCCAGGCGAACAGCATCATCGCCGCCGAGGACGGCATTCATTGGCAGGTCATCCGTGAGAGCGCCGCGCTGGTCCATTACCTGACGGATCACGCCGCGCCGAGCCACGGCAACTTCAACTTCACGGCAACCGCGATGGTTCAGCCCTACGGGCCGTTTTACCCCGGTGCCTATCACAGCGGCGCCGGCCGACGGTTCTCCATCGGCTTCGAAAGCGCGAACGTCGTGCAGGAAGTGTTCGCCCGCACGCACGGGGACTTTACCGGCTCAGTCGCGGAACTCACCCGACAATTGACGATTCACGCCCGGGTCGCCGCATCGGTCGGTGCCAGCGTAGCGGCAACGACCGGCTGGACCTTCATGGGTGTCGATCCCACACCGGCCCCGCTCGGTGAGGTATCCATCGGCGCGGCAATCGAGACATACACCGGTGCGAAATTCGGCTCGAGCGGCACCATGACGGCGGCTCTCATCATCACCACAGCCGTCAAAGGCGTTCCCGTCAGGCAGGTCGGATATTCCGGGCTAATGGTTCCGGTCCTGGAAGACAAGCTCCTGGCGCAGCGCTGGGCTGACGGGACCATCACCACAGATGCATTGCTCGCCTATTCGGCCGTCTGCGGTACCGGTCTCGATACGATTCCGTATCCTGGCGACATCAGTGTCGATCAATTGGCGCGCATCTTCGGCGACGTCGCATCCCTGGCATGGAAGTGGCATAAGCCCTTGTCGGCACGTCTGCAGCCTGTCGCGGGCAAGCGGGCCGGCGACCTGACACAGTTCGACGGTCCGTTCCTGTTCAATACCAAACTGCACGAAGTGCCATAGTCGGCACTGTGCGGGCGCAGGTCCGTGCGCGCCGGGTGCCGCCGTGCGCGCCGGGTGCCGCCGGGCGCGCCAGGTCCCGCCGGGGCGCGCGACCAAACTGACGTTGGCCGGATCCCTGAGCCGTGTCAGGGCGCTGATCCCAGGGCCTGTTCCGCCAGCGCCAGCAGTTGCGGCATCGTTATGGCGGAGAGGTCAACGCCGATCTCGCGCACCACGCGCTGATACGTTTCGCGGTGGTGCGCGCGCAGGTACTCGAGCAGGTGCTCGGCCGCATTGCTCTTTCCGGTTCCGTGGCCGACCACGATGATTCTCTCGGCCGAAGCCAGCGCCACCGCGATTTGCTGGTAGAAAGCAGCCTCCTCCGGAGCGCGCTGGCCCCGCTCGCGCAACTGATCCCGGTGGGTCAGGTGATGCAGGAAGTGATGCGGATCGTAAGGCCGGATCTCGCGCCCGGAAGAGTCTGCGGACGCCGCATCGATGCGATAGATCCGCGCGCCATGATGATCCAGGACCACCATCAGCGCGGGGGCTGCCGGTTCGGGATGGCGTGCCTGCAGCTTCGCGTCGGGCGACCAGCCGGCGCGCTGCAGCAGGTGCCGCAGGGCGACCAGCTCAGCAACCGGCAGATCCTTCGTGTGTGGCTTTGGTATCACGAGATGTTCGCCGCCAAGCTCGAAGTCGACCTTGTTGTGGCCCTTCTCGTGCACGGCCCCGATCCTCTCCATGAGCGCGACCACATCCTTCCATTCGAGATTGTGGGCCATCGGATGCCGGAACAGGGCTTCGAACGTCCCCAGGTGTGTGCCGAGCAACGCGGTGCGCTCCTGAGAGCCGCCTTGAAGATCATTGGTTTTCATGTGGTACCTGTATGTCCTGGGCACCGGGCGCGCAAATCGGGCCCGGCGTCGCAGGTAATGCTGCGGGCCGGACTGCCAGGAAGCAAATTCAATCTGCAATCTGCGTCCGCCGCCGCGTTGGGCCAGGTCACCAGGACAGCCGACCTAAAGCCTTCAGCTCGCGCTGAAGGACGTCAGGCTGCGCACCCAGTTGACGATGTCCGCCGTGCCCATGGCGCCTGAGCGACGATTGATCTCGCGACCGGATTTGAACAGGGCCAGCGTGGGAATGCTGCGGATATTGAATTCACCGGCGAGGGCCGCTTCGGCGTCGGTATTGAGCTTCGCCAGGCGCACCGTGGGTTCCAGCTGTGCCGCCGCTTGAGAGAATTGCGGTGCCATCATCTGGCAGGGGCCACACCACGGGGCCCAGAAATCCACCACCACGGGCACGTCGTTACGTTCGATGTGCCTGCGGAAATTGGCACCGTTCAGCTCGATCACATGACCGGTGAACAGAGGTTGATGGCAATGGCCGCACCTCGGTGCCCCGGCGAGTCGCGCCGCGGGAATGCGGTTGACCGTCGCGCAATGCGGACACACGATGTGCAGGCTATCGTCCACGAAAAATTCATGGAGGCCGACGACCCGATTTCAAGAGCGGCGGCCTGGAGAGGGTTATGCGAAACACGCTTCCCCGCTTACTGAGCGTCAACGCGGGGTTCGTCGATGCAGCAGCTTATCTTGCGCTGAAGGGGCTGTTTGCCGCCCACGTGACCGGCAATTTCGTGACCCTGGGAGCGGCGCTGGTGCTCGGCACCTCGGGCGCGCTTGCCAAGGTTCTCGCCCTGCCGGTGTTCTGCCTATTTGTACTGCTCGCGAGACTTTCCGCCCACAGTCTGCGTGCCCGCGCTGTTCCGGTGCTGAGCACGTTGCTGAGCGCGCAGCTTGCGCTGATGATTCTCGGCGCAGCACTCGCCACCTGGTTCGGGCCGTTCGCGAACGCGGACGGTTACGCGCCGCTGGCGACCGGCATGAGTCTCGTGGCGGCGATGGCGATTCAGAACGCCCTTCACCGGGTTCATCTGGCCGGCGCGCCTCCGTCGACGATCATGACGGGCACTACCACCCAGATCATGCTGGATCTCGGCGACGTACTGCATGGGTTACCGGCTGACAAGGCGCAAGCGACCCGCAAACGGCTGGCTCGCCTGACGGCGAGCGTCGTGGCATTCGCCGCCGGCTGCACCCTCGGTGCACTCCTGTATGCGTGGCTCAACGTGCTGTGCTTCTGGATCCCGCCGGCCCTGGTGCTCGCTGCGCTCGCGATGCGCACCGCGCTCGTCGATGCCGACGTCAACTACAAGCTGTCGTGAGCCAGGTGAACAGCCCCGCGTGCTGCCCGTCATATCCCTGGCCGCTTCATTCGCCGACTCGTGCTATGTGCGCGCGTTCCGCGTCGGGCAGGCCTGCGAGCCAGACGTTCTCCATGCCGGGCTCGGGAAGGAAATGGCCGTATTCGACCATCTGGCCCGGCGGCAACTCGCTGAGATATGCCCAGACTGATCCTCGCGGCAGCGTGGTCGCCGCGATCGCTGCGTCGACTATCCCGGCCAACAGCTCGCGCTTTTGCGTGGGAGTGCGGCCGGCTCGTATATAACCGTGGATGAAAACCATATCCGCGCTCACCGGCCGCCCGGCAATGAACTGATTGCCTGCCGCAATCTCATGGAAAATGATCTGGGCGAAGAACAGCGGGGCATGGGTCACGTCGTTATGGGCGCGGCTGATTGCCGAGGCGATCTGCTGCTTTTCGGCCGCAGACAGACGCCCGCTCGCGGTGGTTACGAGATAGGTAGGCACTGAGCTCTCCGCTTCCTACGATGGCGGAGAGAATAATCCGGCGCAATTGCGCCCGAGGCAACACCGCGCGCCGGTTTGCGGGTAACCTCACGGCGGCAGCGAATGCCTGCATGCGACCCGGGTATGAAAGGTGGTTCACGCCATGACCCAGCCAATTGTCGTGCCCGATCTGACGCTGCGGCCGTTGCATTTCACCGTGGAGCGCGTCTGCGAATTGCCGCCCGGCGTGTTATTTCGTGCCTGGACCGAGCAATTCGACCGCTGGTTTGCCGCACCGGGAACGATCCTGATGCGCGGTGAGGTCAATGCGGTTTTCTTCTTCGAGACTCACTTCGAGGGACAACGTCATCCTCATTACGGACGCTTCGTCAGGCTCGAGCGCGATCGCCTCGTGGAGCTGACCTGGGTGAGCGGGGTACCCGGCACCAAGGGAGCCGAGACGGTGGTTACGGTGGAACTCACGCCCCGGGGCGCAGGCACGCACCTGCGGCTGACGCACGCGGGATTTCCGGATGAGGAATCAAAAAACAGGCACCAGCAGGCGTGGCCGGCGGTACTCGCCCACCTTGAACAGCAGATGCGGACGCGGCCGTAGCACACTAAAGGAGCCGTGCGGCGCACCGTACCCGTCCACCAACTCACTCCTCGGCGCGCACACTGGAATGTTGTGATTCCCGCAGATCGAGCTCGCGCTCGATGCGGCGCCTGGCTTCGTCCTTGAGTTTGCCGTCGCGGTAGAGGTCGTTGATCTCTTTGCGTTCGGCGTCGATCAGCAGGCATTCAAGCTCGTCGTGCAGATCGACGAGGCGCTGGTGCGCCTGGTCGCCATCGCTGCGATGCTCGACGTGCTTCAGCTGCTCGCGGTAGCGGGCGCGCAGCGGGTGCACGATGTCCTCCGCCAGCCGGCGCTCGGCGACCAGCTCGTCGAGACGTGCGATGGCCGCTTGGATCGCCTGCCGTCGGGCCGCAAACTCCTCGATTCTGTCGGCATGGCGCTCGCGTCGTCCGGCGTTGGCGAGCCCGAGCGCACGGATCACCGCCGGCAGCATCAGGCCCTGGCCGACGAGCGTCACCAGTATGACTGCGAAGGTGAGAAACAGGATCCGGTCGCGCTCGGGGAAGGGCTGCCCGCTCGTGGTGACGAGGGGAATGGCGAGCGCCGCCGCGAGCGAGACGATCCCGCGCACGCCGGTGAACGCCAGCGCAAAGGGCCACTGCCAGGGCGGCGCGGGATCATCGCGCGCCACGGCAGGGATCAGCCAGCGCGGCAGGTAGGTGGCCGGGAACATCCATACGAAGCGCGCCATGATGACGACGGCGCACACCACGGCGGCGGAGACCGCCAGATCGGTCAGTGAATCGCCGCGAATGCCGGCGATCAGCGTGCGCGCCTGCAGGCCGGTGATCAGGAACACGAACCCTTCGGTCAGATACATCAGGAAGTCCCAGAAGAATATGCCCTGCAGGCGCGTCGCGGCGCTGATCAGCCGCAGACCGTTCCAGCTGATGTAGAGCCCGGCGGTCACCGTGGCGAGCACGCCGGAACCCCCCAGGTGCACGGGTGGCCAGTAAGCCACGAACGGCGTGAGGAGCGAGAGGATGATCTCGATGCGTGGATCGTGCACCCAGCGCCGCAAGCGCAGCATCAGCCAGCCCACACAGATGCCCCAGAGAATCTCGCCGCAGATGATCGCCACGAAGGTGCCGGCGGCCTGGCTGAACGAAAATGCGCTGACCCCGACCGCCGCGACGGCGAAGCGATACAGGATGAGCGCGCTGGCATCGTTCGCCAGGCCTTCACCCTCGAGGATCACCAGCAGCCGTCGCGGCAGCTGCATGCGCCGCGCAATCGACAGCGGCGCCACGGCGTCCGGCGGCGAAACGATCGCCCCGAGCACGAAGCCCACCGGCCAGGAAAAGCCCAGCAGCCAATGGGTCACCGCCGCGGCTGCGATAGTGGTGAACACCACGCAGCCGATGGCCAGCTGCGAGATCGGCCGCAGACTGAAGCGGAACTCGCGCCAGCTCATCGAGACTGCCGATGAATAGACGATCGGCGGCAGTATGAACAGCAATACGAATTGCGGAGCCAGCTTCACGGTCGGCAGTCCCGGCACGAGCGCCAGGAGAACACCGACCACTACCAGGGGAATCGCCGGGGGAATCTGCAGCCGCGCCGCGACCACCGCCACGGCGGCGATTACGACGAGCAGCAGCACCAGGATCTGAATCTCTGGAATCAGCGGTGTCAGAAGGCGCTCCTGATCACGCCGCCGTCCACACGCAGCGCCGCACCGGTGGTCGCCGAGGCGAGCGGGCTGGCGACGTAGGCCACCAGCGACGCGACCTCTTCAGGCTCGGCGAAACGCTTGATGAGCGAGCTGGGACGCACCTTCGCGAAGAACTCCTTCTCGAACTGGGCGAACGACATGCCGCTCGCCTTGGCCAGGGTATCGACGAACTCGCTCACGCCGCGCGAGCGGGTCGGCCCCGGCAGAATGCTGTTGACCGTGATCGCCGAGCCGGCCAGCGCTTCCGCCAAGCCGCGTGCGACCGCGAGCTGGGCGGTCTTGGTCACGCCGTAGTGGATCATCTCGCTCGGAATCTGCACACCGCTCTCGCTCGAAATGAAAATGATCCGACCCCAGTTGGCACGGCGCATCGCCGGCAGGACGAGCCGGGCGAGCCGCACGCCGCTGACCACATTGACGTCGAAGAATCTCAGCCAGTCGGCGTCCGCAATCGCCTCGAATGGCTTGGGTTCGAAGATCCCGAGATTGTTCACCAGGATCTGGATACCGGAATGCTCCCGGACCAATCGCTCGGCGCAGGACGCGACGCTCAGGTCACCGGCAAAGCCGTGCACTTCCGTGCTGGTGTCGGCGCGCAGCGCGGCGACGGCCTGATCGACCGACGCCCGGGAGCGCCCATTGAGAATCACGCGGGCGCCTTCGCGCGCGAGCGTCGTGGCGATCGCCCGCCCGATGCCCGCGGTACTGCCCGTGACCAGTGCGAGCTTGTCCTGCAACTGCAGATCCATCGCTGTTCCTCCCCGGGGCTCAGGGGTGATGCTAAAGAAAGCTGCCCCCCCGACGCCAGGGCAACCGCTCACCACCCCGCGGTGGAAACGCCGATCGAGCTCACGACGCTCTTAACGCCGGGAACGCTGCGTGCAAGCGACTCCGCGGTGTCGATCTCTAAACCGGAACTCACCAGGCCACGCAGATAAACCACGTGGTTCAGCGTCTGCACGTAAACGACATTCGGCTCCAGGTCGGGCTGTTCACTGAACCGTAACAGCACGGCTGCGGTGATCTGCGCGTCACCCGGGCAGCCGTGCAGGCCGCATTGTTCGTAGGTGTTGTACAGCGCACACCCGGACAGGGTCCCGGTCAGGATAACGGCGAAAGCCGCTGCACAAAGTGGCATGCGCATGCGCCGGCGGTATGGGCACCTGAAGGTAGGATTACGGGAAGCGCGGGGAGTTCAACCGAGCCCCCGCCTGATCCACGGGTGGCTCGGTCGAACATTCGTCAATCAAAGCACCAGTTCAGAACCTCACGCGACCGCCGACCATGACGGTCGTCTGGCTTTCACTTCCCGTGGTCCCGTCCTTGGTGGTGCCGGGGAAGCCGTTGGCCAAACCGTCGGTAACCTCCGACCAGTTCAGACCAGCATAGAGGTCATAGTGCTTGTTGAAGGCGTAGTCGACGACGAAGGATCCCTCGTTGAAGTCGCCCGCGCACAGCAAGCCCGCTGCACTGCAACCAATGTTGTTGGTGCCGGTCGGTCCCAGGCCGATCGACCAGCTGTTCTGCGTAGCGTGATAGTACGCCGCCGTGAAGCTCCAACCGGTGGCCATCGCGTATTTCACGCCCGCCCATTCCAGGTTGTAGACGGCCTCGTCATTGATATTGACGCCAATATCAATGTTGTAAGCGCCCTGCGACTGCCCGGAGGTGTAGTCAAAATGCGATTTCTCAATATGGGAATAGCCGGCGAAGACCGTCAGCTTGTCCGTCGCCGTCCCCGTCCCGCCGAGCTCAAAGGTGTACTTACCCATGAGATTGTAGGACTTGTTATCGGAGACGTAGGCAGCCAGTCCCGGCTCCGGAATTGGATCAGTCGAGTCGTCGAACGAGCTTCTCAGGTTGACGGCACCGTTCGCATACTCGTAAACGGCGTCCACGGAGAGCCCGGCATAGGTGCCACCGATGTCCGCGCCGAACGCATGGCCGAAGAGACCGCCATCCTGGGCGCCGCCGGAATACAAGGCGTTGAAGTGGATCGGCCCGTAGGTATAGGCGTATTTGAACGAGTTGTCCCAGCGCGCGGCCTGCGTGCTGCCCGCGCCGCCGTCAAATCCCGAATAACCCAGGAACGAGAAGGCGTAGCTGAGGGTTTGTGGATCGTACTGAGCGAGCGCATCGAGCTGCAGCGAGTTCTGGCGGCCGATGGTCAGCGTGCCAAGGTCCTTGTTGCTGACCCCGCCAAACAGCATGCTGTTGAACGCCTGGCCGCAGCGGCTGCTGTCGGCGTTCGCGGTCTGGTTACCCTGTTTCACGCCGCCATTGGACGCGAGGCTCGCGCAGGCATCCGTCAGGTGGCCGGACAACGGATTGAATCCGGTCTCGGCCCTTGCAACCAGCGTCCAGTCATCGGCGATCGGCTGCGCCACCCTGATGCCGATCTTGGATTGTTCGAGGCCGCTTTCGGCAGCCGTCGACACTGAGCCGGCGAAATTGCGTGTGGTCGTGAAGGCCTGGTACTCGAGGCCGCCGGGAAGCGTGCTGCTGGTCGGCACGCCGTGATTCTGATAGGCGTAGCCGATATCGACCGTTCCATAGATCGTCACGCCGCCGAGCGACAAGCTGTCGGGCAACGGGTCTTTCATCTGCGCTTGCGCAGATGTGCAAACCAACGCCAGAGCCGTCGCCGCTCCGGCCAAATAACTGCATCTGCTCATTTCATCTCCCCTCGTTAGAAAAAAATGAGTGTCGCGGCTCGTTGTCCCGGATTACACGCTGCGCAGCGGACGGATTTTCGTGAGGTTCGTTGCTCGCTTTTCCACGAAAACACCGGGCCGACCGGAAAGCCTTGTCACACCCGTGTAACATACAGCCTCTAGTGCTAAATACAACAGTCCTGGGTGTCGTAGTAGCTGGGGTTATAGCCTTTTTTGGGCCCTTTACGTTATTTTGTTGCAACCCCGCAACATTCGGGGCAGATGCGGGGTGGGCCGGCGGTGGGTGCGACATAACAGACCCGGTGCCGGCAGGTGTGCGACACGAGGCTTCCTCGCCATTGCCAGCGGCGTGCAGGTGTTGAGATGGGCCTCGCGCAGCTGGCCGAAGATCGTGGCAATGCTCGGCGGCCGGGCGCGCCGCGCTGGTCTATCCGAGTACCGTCGAGATTTCGGTGGTGACCTGGGACATGAGCTTGTGCACTGGGCACTTCTCCGCCACACGCAGCAATTCCCCGCGCTGCGCCTCGCTCAACTCACCCGTCAGTCGCAGCACAGCCCGCAAGCGATACAGGCCGGCGTGCTCCTGGCTCGCATCGCGATCGACGCAGACCTCGATGCCGGCAACCGGGATCTGCTTGTGCTTGGCATGCAAAAGGACGGTCAGTGCCGTGCACGCGCCGAGGGCGGCATCGTACAGATCGTGAGGAGTTGGCCCCGATCCCTCGCCGCCCTGCGCGGCGCCGAGGTCCGTGGGAAAACTGTTCGGTCCGACGTGGATGACATGCCGCATCGCGGCCTGCTGATCGCGAACGACTCGGACCGTCATGGCTCATCTCCTTGAGGAAGCCGCTGTGCGCGCCCCGCCCCTAAGGTGCGGCGCGCGCCTCGTTCTCCGCCGCGAGGCGCCGCTCCGCGGCCGCGAGCATCTCGGTGAAGCGCGGATCACCCCGCAGCGGATCCAGGTCTGGATCGGCTTTGGCATGATTCAGGAAGCCGATCGCCATGGTCGCGAAAACAGGTCCCAGCAGCCCGAGTGCCGCGTCGTAATCCTTCAGATAGGTCGCCAGCGTACAGGCAAAGTTGTAGCGCGCATTCATGTTGTCCGGATCGATCAGCAGAGTACGGCTGATCCAATCCTTGGCGCGTTCCGCCTCGCCCAGACTCCCGAGAGCGATGGCGCCATAGGCCATGGCGGTGCCGTTGTTCGGGTCCTGCGCCAGGGTCTTTTCGGTGCGTGCGAGCGTGAGCTGCGCGATCCGCACCGCAGCCCGGGTGTTGCCGAGCGCGGTGTAACAGGTGAGCAGCATGGAACCGGAATTCAGATCCGTCTCCATGAGACTCATGGATTTTTCGTAATAGCGGGTGGCCTCTTCGAGACGCTGCTGCCGGAAGCGCAGATACGCGACGGCGCGGTTGACCTCGTAGGATTCCGGATCCAGGCGCAGGGCGACCTCGATCTCGGCGGCCGCCTCATCGTGACGATCATGCTGCGAAAGGATTCGGGCCTTCACCGCATGCGCCTCGGGCAGGTTGGCATCCAGCGCGAGCGCCCGCTCGGCCAGCGCCAGGCCATCGTCGACCACCCGGCCGTGGACGAAGCGCAGGTTCATCTGTCCAATGGCCATGAGCGCCCAGGCGCGCGAATAGCGCGGGTCGATCTCGATGGCGCGCTTGCACAGCCGGATGATCGCTTCGGTGCGCCGGGCATCGGCCTCATGACCGGTGACGTAGGACTGTCGCGCCATGAGATAGAGATTGTAGGCGTCGACGTTGTCCGTGCCGCGCTGCTCGATCGCCTTCTTTTCCTCGGGCAGGAGCTTGAGTTTCAGCGCCTTGACGATGGCCTCGGAGATTTCGTCCTGCAGCGTGAAGATGTCGTTGAGGTCGCGATCGTAGCGCTCGGCCCAGAGGTGATCGTTGCTCGAGCCGTCGACCAGCTGCGCGGTGATGCGTACGCGGCCGCCGGACTTGCGCACGCTCCCCTCGAGCACGTGGCCGACCTTGAGCTCGCGCGCGACCTTGGTGACGTCAACGTGTTTACCCTTGTAGGTAAAGGCGCTGTTGCGCGAGACCACCGCCAGTCCCGAAACCTTGCTCAGATCGGTGATGATGTCTTCGGTGATGCCGTCGCTGAAGTACTCCTGCTCCTGATCGCCGCTCATGTTGGCGAAGGGCAGGACGCAGATGCCGACACGCGGCGCAGCGCCCCCGGCGGCGGGCGATGCCGCGCCGGCCGCCGACCTCGCTGCCTGCGGCGCGCGTTGCCGCTCGATCACGGCAGCGAGCGAGCGCAGCAGCTCCTGGAACGGCGCGCTGGCGGGATCCTCGCCCCACCTGTCGAGGTCCGTCGTCTGGATGGCCCGCACGTCGATGGGCAGGCGCGCGTGGTCGAAGCGCACCGGCACCAGGATGCCGCGCTCGGCAGCATCGCGCGCCTCGCCGCGCACCCAACGGGAGGCCACGGAGGTCGGGGTCCATACGACCAGCACGGCACCGGCCGCGCGCAACTCTGCCTCGATCTGGTCGTCGAATTCCTGCCCGGCCGCAATCGACGGGTCCCACCAGACCGACCAGCCCTTTGCCTGGATCTCGGCTACCAGTGGTGCGACCCGCGCCTTGTCGCTGCGGGAGTAGGAAACAAAGACGTCGGCCATGCCTGCTGGGTCTCGATCGGGTTATCGGCCAAGCCAATTATTCACATTAGCTTACGTCGGCTTGGGCACAAAGAATTATAGCTGCCCGCGGCGCACGCTGCCGAGCAGGCGTCCATGAGTCATTGCGTCCCCACAGGACAATCGCCGTCGGTGCGGCCGCTTCACGGTCCCGAGCGCGCGTTGAGCCGCTCGATGAACCGCGCCATGGTTATGACCAGTCGCTCGTGGGTGCCTTTGCCGATGGCTGCGACGCCATCGGTCGCTTCGATGCGAAACTCGATGCGGCGGCCATCCACCTTGGTTACCTCCGCCCGCGCGACAACCTGCCTGCCGACCGGCGTGGCCGCCAGATGCAGTACGTCGACGCGCGTGCCCACGGCGCTCTCGCCCGCTGCCAGGAAGGGCTTGATCGCGTTCAGCGCCGCGTTCTCCATGGCCATGATCATTACCGGTGTCGCCAGGACCGGCGGCAGGGTGGCATCCTTGAAGCGATTGGCAAGGTGCTCAGCGGTCACCAGAAGCGTGAATGAACCGCTCGCACCTACCGGGACGGACGCCATGGTATTGCTCCTGTGGACCGTTGCGCGCGAACCATTGAACCACAACGAAAGCGCACGCGGCGCCAGTCCGGCACCGTGGTATGCGAGCAGGCGTGTACCTCACCGGGGCAGCGGTTTGGACACCCATGCATAGCAGGCCTACGATGTTCATCGATCGATTCCTCATGCAACCGCGAACGAATCCATCCCGGCGGACCAGCCGGCGCCTAATCCGGCTCGTGCTGGCGGTAGCCTCGGCCGCCCGCTTGATCCACCCGGCAGAGGCTGCAGTGACTGGTGGCTACGCCGATCTGGTCCGCCAGGCAGCGCCGAGCGTCGTCACCGTTCTCGTCAGGGAGCGGGGCGAAAGCGCCGGGCAACATGCCGTACAACGGGCGACCGGCGACACTCAGTACAACGACATGCGCGCGCTCATGCGGCGCATGCTCTCCGCACCGGACGGCAGCAATCCGGCGCCCGGCGAGAGCGGCTCCGCGCTCGGCTCGGGGTTCATCATCCGTGCCGACGGGCTCGTCGTTACCAATCGCCACGTCGTCGAGGGCGCACGCACGGTGCGCGTAAGGCTGGCGGACGATCGCGTGCTGCCCGCCGAGGTGATCGGGACCGATGCGACCACCGACATTGCGCTGCTCAGGGTGCACGCAGACGGCTTGCCAGCCCTTCTCCTGGAATCCTCGGACAAGATCTCGGTGGGTGATCCCGTCATAGCCATCGGCAATCCCTTCGGTCTCGGTCAATCGGTCACCGCCGGCGTCCTGTCGGCACGGGCGCGCACGCTCGAAGAGGATCCGTACATCGATTTCCTCCAGACCGATGCAGCCATCAATTTCGGAAACTCGGGAGGCCCGCTGCTATCGAGCGACGGCATGGTCGTTGGGGTGACGTCGGCGATACTCTCGCCCAGCGGCGGCTCAGTGGGTCTTGGGTTCGCCGTCCCGGCGGAAACCGTCATGGCGGTGGTCGCCGAGCTCGAGGCACACGGGCGGGTGAGCCGCGGTTATCTCGGCATCCAGGTGCAGCCGATGACACCCGCGCTGGGGCAAGCCCTCCGCGGCAGGGATTCTGCTGAGGGTGCGCTCATCACGGCCGTGGAACCGCAAGGACCCTCGGCACAGACGCTGCAGGCCGGCGACGTGCTGCTGAGCGTCGGTGCCACGCCGGTCACCTTCGCCACGCTGGGCAAGGTCGCGGTGCGACTGAAGCCCGGAACGAGGGTGCAGGCCTCCGTAGTGCGTACCGGCGTCGAGCGCTCGCTGGCGCTGACGATCGGTGAACTCCCCGATCCACCCGCCGATCCGCTGCACGCAGGGGGTCGCGACACCTGGGTGCCGAATCTCGAGCTCGGTGTGGCTGATGCCACGGCCGAGATCCGCCTGGCGCTCAAGGCGCAAGGTGAGAGCGGCGGACTGATCGTGACGCAGCTGCGTCCGAACGGTGCCGGGGCGCTGGCCGGCCTGAAGACCGGCGACCTGATCACCCACGCTGGATCGAAGCGCCTGGGGGACGTCGCGGATCTTGCCGGGGTCGGGAAGCCGTCGCCGAAGCTGCCGTTGCTGCTTCGTGTCATCCGCGGAGGTTCTCCTGGCTTCATCGCCGTAACCGGCCGCGAAGAGAATGATCCCCGCTGAGCTAAGCGTCGACCGCCGCCCTACCCGGCCGAGGCCGTGACCGTGATGCACACGGCGCTGGCGGGGAGACGGCCGCGGCCATACCCCGGGGGATGCGAAGCTTGTAAGGGGTTTTTTGATAGAGTATCCCCCCTAGGTATGAATCGACATTCCCCGCGACGGGGTGGTGGAGTTCGGGTGAGACACACCGTCCATGAGAAGCAGAAGTTGCTCAATCGCGTGCGCCGCATTCGCGGCCAGGTGCAAGCCGTCGAGCGCACGCTCGAAGGGGAAGCCGATTGCGCCGACGTGATGCATCTGCTGACGGCCACGCGCGGGGCCATCAACGGCCTGCTGGCGGAGGTCCTCGAGGATCACGTGCGCGAGCACCTGGCAGGCAGCGGGCGGATATCGAGCGCGATGCGCACCGAGGCTGCGAACGAGCTGATTGACGTTATTCACGCCTACTTCAAGTAATCGCTGCCGCAGCAAGGACGCCATTGGTACCGGCCGCCGCCACCTCAGTACTCCAGGTGCAGGCGCACGCCGTAGAAGCGGACCGGACCGCGATCGCTGTTGTAGCCGGGGTTGCGGGCGTACTGCAGGTCCGGGCTGAGTTGCACGCGAATCGGCCAGCGGCCGACGGCCGACGCCAGCTGCGCCCGGTAGTAGGCCTCGAGGATCTGCTCGTGCGCATAGTCGAGCCGCCCGTCGCAAAGCACGAAGCCGCAGCCGCCCGCGGCGAGGTACGCGCGGTGGGGCTCCGACAGACCCTCGACCACCACACCCACTCCCAGCCGGTCCTGCGCACGACTCCAGTGAACGCCCGAGAGCTGACCGCCGAAGCTGGCAAGCCGATCAACCTCGGTGAAGACGAAGGTTTCGGTCTTGCCATCGTTCCATCCGAGGCGCATGAACAGCCCGCTGTCGCCGTCGTCGGCGAGCGGCTGCTCGACGTTGATGCCGAAGCCGGACTTGTGACGCCCGTTGCGATCGTCCGCCACTATGTTGGGAACCGTACCGGTGGCCGCCGCGCTGGCCAGGGCCTGCTCGTAATCCCCCATCCGCGCGGTGTTGCGGTACCCGAGCAGCCGTACGACCGTACCCGTCGGCCACGGCCAGAGGGTGAGTTCGAGATTCTCGCCGCGCGCCACGCTCAGCGAGCGCTCGAGCGGTTGGGCGTTCGCCAGCATCGGCATCCGGTAGATGCCGTAGCGGAGAGACCAGGCCGGGCTGAGGTAGCCGAGCACGATGCCGTCGGTATAGCCGCGGGTGTTCGCCGCATAGTCCCAGGCGGTGTTGTCCCACAGCGACCAGTTGAGGAACTGCGTGCGGGCGGCGCCGGCGTAGCGGTTCTTGTCGAAATCATCCGGTGCTGCCATCCGCCCCACCTTGAGCTCGAGTCGCTGCACCGCCTCGGTGCCCGGCATCTGATCCTGGCCACGCTCCACCCGCTCGACCTGCGTACCGAGCGGCAGCATGAAGCGGGCGAACAGCCGCGCTATGTAGAACTCCTTGGGAAGGTTCCGGGCGCCCTCGCGTACCACGTCCCCGTTGGTGAGCCCGGCCAGGCCGGTGGCGCCGCTCACGCCCCCTCCCATGAACTTCTCGCCGTCGAGATAAAGCTGGGCCCAGGGGGCGGCGGCCCAGCCGCCGTAGAACCCGATGGTATTGGTCGGCTGCGTGTCGCCCTGCGGGTAGAGACTCAGCGGCCCCTGGTAAGGCGAGCGCAGCGCGCTCTGGTGCTGCAGCACATAGGTGTACTGAGCGCCCAGCAGCATCGGCCAGGAGCCGGCCGGTGCCGGCACGCCCGGGACGGGCGCGGCGGCCGCTGCGGCCGACTGCGCCTCGGGCGCGGACGACTCGTCCGCCGCCAGCCCGGCATGCAGGTGCATGCCGCCGGCAAGCGGCATCATCGCGAGTCGCCACCAGCGCGGACTGCGCAACCGTCGCATCACGCCCTCCCTTGTGCGCGGCGCAACCGCACCGCCGGCACCAGGGCGCCGGGGTCGGATGCCGCGAGGGCGCGCATTCTTCACCGCGGTCGCGCAGCTGTCAATGACCTATATAATACCCCCCTACCCTATTAACAGCGGCTTAACACCGAACCCCGCATGACGCGCCACCGCCACCATCACGCTCATCACCAGCACGGCGCCGCCGCGCGCGCGGCACAGCCCGCCGACGCACTACCGCATGCGCATCACGCTGCCGATGGCGGCAGCGGCCGCCGCCTGCTCACCGCGCTGGTGATCCTCTTCAGTTTCACGCTCGTCGAGGCGCTGGGTGGTTATCTCGCGAACTCCATCGCGCTGCTCGCCGAGGCCGTCCACATGCTGGCGGATTCCGCCTCGCTGCTGCTGGCGATCGTCGCGCTGCGTGTCTCGCAGCGCCCGGCCGACGTGCGGCGCACCTACGGTCATCGGCGCTACCAGCCGCTGGCGGCGTTCGTCAACGGTCAGGCGCTGCTGCTGTTGACCCTGTGGGTGGTGTACGAGGCGGCGCGGCGTCTGCTGCATGCGCCTGAGGTGGACGGACGACTGATGCTGGTCATCGCCTTGATCGGCGGCGCCGCCAACCTGGCGGCGTTCATGGCGCTGGCGGGCGGGCGTTCGCTCAACGAGCGCGGCGCCCGCGCCCACGTGCTGAGTGACCTGCTGGGCGCCGCTGCGGCGAGCGTCGCGGCGATCCTGATTCTCTCCCGCGGCTGGCGGCTCGCGGATCCGCTGCTGTCGCTGCTGGTCGCGGCGCTGATTTTCCGCTCGGCGTGGGCACTGACGCGCGAGTCCGCCGACGTGCTGCTGGAAGCCGCCCCGAGCGGATTCGATGTGGCGCGCATCGAAGCGGAGCTGATCGGCTACGTGCCCGGATTGACCGGCGTGCACCACGTGCACGTGTGGTCCATGACCGGTGAGCGGCCGACCGTCACACTGCATGCGCACCTGACCGCCGGTACCCGGCACGGCGAGGCCATTGCCGCCATCCATGCCCGTCTCGAGACCCGCTTGCAGGTCGAGCACTGCACGGTGCAAGTCGAGGAGGAAGGCTCGTGCGAGACACCGCAGTGCGGCCAGGG